>OJDI01000671.1_pt1 | contig 12352 bp, 8 predicted proteins | sample 1592601 | NCBI WGS metagenome assembly OJDI01 (sample SAMN05416845, study PRJEB24817) | seawater metagenome | isolation source: Sea water | place: Canada:Atlantic | collected 2013-07 | reverse complement strand
TCATCTGAACAATTTATTCAATTTATAAAACAAAGCTTAAGTTAATGCCGATACTTGGTGTTACTATGGCGCATATTCAATTTTATTTAATTAGCTGCGCCATGTTAACTTTCCTCACCAAGACATATTCTCGTTGAACCATATTCAAAAAGTTGCGCTTACAAAAGACCTTACATTATTTGAGCCACTGTTTGAGCGCATATCGAATGATATTATCGAGAAGGGTTTTAGTATTTGTCCTTACGCTTTACCTGAAAGTTTAACCACTTTGTTAGCAAAGCATATTATCGACATGCCACAAACCAATTTTAAGCGTGCTGGTATAGGTCGAGCAACAGATCATGTTATTAATAACTTTATTCGCACAGATGAAATTTGTTGGATAACAGGTAACAGTGATGCGGGCTCTGCTTGGATAGAATGGACCTCAGAATTACAGCATTATTTGAACAGGCGACTGTTTTTGGGCTTATTTTCTTTTGAAAGTCACTTTTCACATTATGCCAAGGGCGATTTTTATAAGAAGCATAAAGATGCCTTTAAAGGTGAGGGTAATCGCGTATTATCTGTGGTGGTGTATCTTAACCAAGAGTGGTCTGCTGATGATGGCGGCGAGCTTGTGCTTTATCCAGACAAAAAAGCCAGATCTTCATTAATAGATAATAGGAATATTTCGATAACGCCAAGTTTTGGCACTGTTGTGGTGTTTTTAAGTGAAGAGTTTCCACATGAAGTACTACCAGCAATGCGAGATAGATATGCCATTGCAGGTTGGTTCCGTTTAAATAGCAGTATTGCTAACAACATTGATCCGCCACGTTAGTACTAAACTTTAGATTAAAGAGAAATTAAGGAAACTTTCATTGCCAAAGAAACTGACTAAACCGTTGTATGTTATGCGTGATCTTACTGATATTAACCAAGAGTTATTGCCGCTTAAAGCATTAGCCGATCGTGAACTTGCCTCTATTTATGGCCTAACAGGTAAAGTTTATACACCACACATTGATGCATATATGCTGGTTAGTATTAAAAAAGCTGAAATATTAGCCAGTTTAAAAACTCAAGGATATTTGCCTTTATCGGAAGTTGAAATAATTACCGCAGCACTAGACTTTTTACACAAAAGAGCGCGAAACAATGCTGTTTTCGAATACCAAGGTAATGAATACAAGCGCCGTTTTTTGCCACTTAAGTTGAGTAAGTCAGGTAAAAATGTGCAAAAGTGGGCTAAGTTTTGGCTATTACAATTACCCGATGGCAAAGTTGACCCACAATGGGAGCGAGAGGTGCGAGAGATTTGGCCAAGCTATTTTCTGATCAGAACAGTCGAGATGTAGTTGCTAGTATTAGTTAAATAACCTGAACTCTGGATAATGAGTACTTGATACTCAAGTGAAAAAAAAGCTTAGGTGGCAAAGTAAATGCTATAGCAAGGTGTACATCAGGAATAGACCCCATCAATGCTTCATTTTATGCCATTTCCAAGGCAAAACGTTTATGAATAGCGAGCTATTTATCGACGTTTTAACGCAGATAATGGCTTAAAAGGGAGGATTGAGCAAGTGCTGCTTATCCAGAGTTCAGGTTAAATACATCAGCAAAAAGACAGACATGAAGATAAACTTCTATGTCTGTCGTTTAGTTATCTAGTTATCTATGCATTTACATCAACAACAACACGACCAGTAACCTCACCATTGAGTAATTTATCAGCTACGGCTATTGATTCTTCTAAACTCACGGTAGTTGATATTTGCTCTATTTTTTCGGCTAACTTTGACTGCTCAAGGCGACTCCAGGCTTCTAACCTGTCTTCTTGAGAGCGCATAACACTGTCTATTCCTAATAATGAAACGCCTCTTAAAATGAAAGGTGCAACCGTCGACGGAAAGTCCATACCTTGAGCTAAACCACAAGCGGCAACACATCCGCCATAATTTATGCTGGCACAAACGTTTGCAAGTGTTGTGCTGCCAACAGAATCAATAGCAGCAGCCCAACGTTCTGGCATTAATGGTTTACCCGGTGCAGATAATTCAGCGCGATCAATAATTTCTTTTGCACCTAGTTTTTTCAAGTAAGCGGCTTGTTCTTCGCTACCGGTTGAAGCAGTAATGGTATAACCTAACTCAGCAAGAATTCTAATAGCAAAGCTACCAACTCCGCCCGTTGCACCGGTAACTAAAATATTGCCGCTTTCAGGCGTAATACCGTAGTTTTCTAGTGCCATTACACATAACATGGCTGTATAGCCTGCGGTGCCAATAGCCATTGCATTAAAGGGAGTTATTCCTTCTGGCAATGGAATAAGAAAATTACTTTTAATTCGTGCTTTTTGTGATAAACCGCCAAGGTACTTTTCTCCAACACCAAAACCATTTAAAAGCACATGATCGCCAATGTTAAATTTATCATTATCACATTGCTCAACAACACCAACCAAGTCGATACCAGGTACCATCGGAAAACGTCGAATTACCGGAGCTTTACCTGTAATCGCTAAAGCATCTTTATAGTTAATTGTGCTATATAGCACTTTAATTAGTACATCACCGTCGGTTAAACTCTCTTCAGAAAGCGCTTCAATACCTGTGTGATAGCCTTGGCTATCGTTTTTATTAATGACTAAACTCTTAAACATGTTTATCTCCGATGTACATTGATTGTTTGTATGCAATTAACATTATTTTGTAATTACTTATTTTTTAACTAATAGTAGAAAAGTATCGATAAAACCATCAATTGGCGCTAGGTTTTGTGTCAATTTACTTTTAGCAATCGCACCTTCCCATCCTAACCAAAAAAAACTTGCTAAGGCATTACAATCTAATGAAGGGGCTATGGCATTTTCCTGTTGTGCTAATTGTAGACAAACGGCCATTTTTCGCTGCCAATCCTCAAATGTCGCTAATAATTGTAGTCGATGACTTTCAGGCAATTGAGTAACTTCTTGTTCGAGGTTACCAATTAAACAACCGCGTTTAAAATTGTAACGTGTCATGCCTTCTTTCGCGTCAATGGCAAAGTTAGCTATACGTATTAATGGTTTGTTATTTTCATTAAGCAAATGTATATCTAATTTTTTAGCGAAGTAGCGACTATATTCCTCAATAACCGCCAGTCCAAACGCTTCTTTACTCGAAAAATAGTGGTAGAAAGAGCCTTTAGGTACAGACACTTTCTTTAAGATCAGATCAATTCCTGAAGCGGCAAAGCCAAATTCAGTAAAGTATTCAACACCACTTTGTATCAGTAGTTGTTTCGTTTGGTTACTGTCGCGACCTGATTTAGCAGGTCGGCCACGTTTGGGTAGATTAGTATCTTTGTTCATTTTTATATATTAGACCGATCGTCTAGTTAATTGCAATGGTTAATTAAAAATCTCTTTTAAAGTGCTTTTTACGTTTAGGTTTAGGTTGTGTTGTATTGTATTGAGTGAACTTAATAATAATGGGTTGTCGCAGATATAACTCGTCTTGACTCATTTCTTGCTCGTTGACTGCTATTTGTTATATCTTTAGCCATGACGTTGGCTAATCAAGTGACTTATCTACAATGGAAATAGCGCCAAAAAATCATGAAGAAGGCACTCTTGAATTAGGCCCGCAGGCTTTTTCCAAGCAAAGCCATCAGTTTTGGACCTTACAAATTACGGGTTGGTTAGGCTATTCCGTAGTGGTGTTCTTAGCTATTATCCGCCCGCAAATTGGGCTTGAAGGCTTTAATTTTTCTGGTCAAATGATAAATTTACTACTGGAAACGCTCAGCGGCTTTATTTTATCTTATTTACAGTGGCAGCTGATCCGTAAAATTGTGCACTTGCCACTTAAAAAAACTTTATTCCTAAGTTTTGTTTCCGCAGCTTCATTGGGCTTGTTATTTAATGTGCTCAAATTAAGCTTTTTTAAAATGTTGGTTTATCAACAACAATGGAATGAAGCATGGAATACTTTAGAGTTTGGTGGCTGGTTAATGTTCTCATTGACCACTATGTTTGTATGGACTTCAATTTATTTTATTATGCTTTATAACACTAAGTTGCAAGGCGAGCATGAAATGTTATTACGTGCGCAAACCGCTACAAAAGACGCACAATTACAAATGTTGCGATATCAACTCAATCCGCATTTTATGTTCAATACGTTGAACGCCATTTCAACTTTAATTTATAAAAATGAAAATGAAACAGCTAATGAAATGCTCGATAAGTTATGTGAATTCTTTCGTTATTCGTTAGATAAAAGTGACAAAAGTAAAACGAGTTTAAAAAAAGAACTTGAGTTAATTGAGCTTTACCTTTCGATTGAAAAAGTTAGATTTGGTGAGCGACTCGATGTAGACATTGATGTGTCAAGCAAAGCGCTGACTTGCCAAGTTCCTTGCATGTTATTACAACCTTTAGTCGAAAATGCAATTAAATATGCCATTGAATTAAGAAAGTCTGGCGGCAAAATATGTATTAGCGCTAAACAAATAAATGATCGATTACTACTGCAAGTTATCGACAATGGTCAAGAAAGTCATGATAAGGTCAGTGATGGTTTTGGTATTGGTTTAAGTAATACTAAAGCCCGATTAAGTGCCATGTTTAATGGCGACTTTGAAGTAAATATTACCGATACTGCAGAGGGTGGAACTATGGTTGCTATTTCTATTCCATTTGAGAAAAAGGTTTAATTTATGATAAAAAAACCACTGACGGCAATCATTGTTGATGATGAACCTCTCGCCTTGGAAGGGTTAAAGTTAAGGTTAGAAAAGCTACCTGAAATTAACGTTATCGCAGAAGCTAGTGATGGAGATGAAGCTATTCATTTGTGTCAAACATTATGCCCTGATGTTCTGTTTTTAGATTTACGCCTACCTGGATTAAATGGTATTGAGGTTGTGCAAGCATTACAGGCTGATATTATGCCTATGGTGGTTTTTGTAAGTGCTTACGGGGAGTACGCGCTAGAAGCATTTGAACTTAATGCTATAGATTATGTTTTAAAACCAGCTAATTTAGGGCGCTTACAAAAAACAGTAGAGCGTATACTACAGCGCATTGAACCTAAAGACTCCAGTAATGAAAAGTTCAAGCTTTTACGTGCATTAGGTGAAACGTCTGGTTTAGCGGTAACAGAGTTAGAGAACTGGCTAACAACAGACTTACCTTTACCTACGCTTTTTAATCAAGAGTTAGTGATTAAAAACAGTGATAATGAAAAAGTATTCTTACCCATAAAAGCGATTCGGTGGATTGATGCCGCTGGCGATTATATGTGTGTTCATACGGCTAATGAAACCCATGTTGTGCGAATAACAATGAAAAAATTAGTGAGTCAACTCGACCCGAAAATATTCTCTCGAATTCATAAATCTACCTTAGTTAACGTTAACTGCATTAAAAGCATTAAGCCCTTGCGTAATAGCGAAAGTATTCTTGATTTAGGTGACGATGTGCAGTTAAAAGTAAGTCGTAATTTTAGCTCTAGTATCCAAACAATTGTTGAATCAAAACAGCTTTAACCACTTATCGTGCTTTTGTTTCGTCTTGTCGCTTATTTTTTGAAAAAACCTTCTATGGCGCATGCTACAACCATGATGGCGCATTTCATTTGTAACTATTTGTAATTTAAATCAGTATGATTTTCGGGGGTAGTCTGTTCTGTTATGCAAATAACATTATGGCTGCCGAACTATGCTACTTGTGAACTCGTATCAGATAATATAATTACAATCATACGCGTTTCTAGTACAACAAAAATAGTTGGGTAATTGGAAAACAAATTATGTTAAAAGCTGCAAAAAATATAACACAGTTGCTTGCTTTGCTATCAACCATCACCTTAGTTGGGTGTGGTGGTAGTAGTGCTGAAACTGAAACAAAACCAGATAAAATTGATCCACAATTGCCAGTTAGCGACTGGGGATTAGTATGGAGTGATGAGTTTGATGGCACTGCAATAAATAGCCAAAACTGGACGCACGAAGTTAACTGTGACGGTGGTGGTAATCAAGAAAAGCAGTGTTATACCGATAGTGCTGATAACTCTTATTTAGCCGACGGCATGCTAAATATTGTCGCGCTACCTGCCGAAGAAGGCGCGGCACTGCCTTACACGTCAGCACGTATGATCACTCGTTACAAAGCAGGCTTTAAATACGGCCGTGTAGAAATGCGCGCTAAAGTGCCTGCCGGACAAGGTAGTTGGCCAGCGTTTTGGATGATGCCGACAGATGAAGAGTACGGTGAATGGCCACGCTCTGGTGAAATCGATATTTTTGAATCTGTTAACTTAGGTGTTTCCGATGCTGAAGGTAACGTAGAGAGCAATGTTCACGGTACGCTACACTACGGAAAAAGTTGGCCTGATAATTCGTCATCGGGTAAGTCATATAGCTTAGCTGATGGCGCAAACCCTGCAGATGGCTTTCATACTTATGCTTTAGAGTGGCAAGAAGGTGAAATACGTTGGTATATGGATGGTTATTTATATGCCACACAACGTCAATCAAGCGTTCGTTACAACAGTAAAGATGAAGCGGTAGGTCTTGCACATAAAGGTTGGTTTACCGAATATTATGAACAAGTATCAGGTGAGCTTAAAACCTTTTGGGATACCGCTCCTTTTGATAAAGAATTTTATTTAATTCTTAACTTTGCTGTCGGCGGAAGCTGGCCTGAAAACGTAAACGAATTAGGTGTTGATGCTACGGCTTTTCATGCAGACAACAAATTTGAAGTTGATTATGTAAGAGTTTATGAATGTTTGTCGAATCCTGAAACAGGTAAAGGTTGTGAAACAGTAAGACCTGGCTACGATAGCTTAGAAGACGGTCTTGTTGAAGGTAAGGCTCCAGTGCCTGTGCCTCCTAGTGATGGTATTGCTAAAAACCTTAGTATTTTTTCAGGCGCTTTTAACCCAAATTGGCCTGCATGGGATTGTTGTGGTGGCTCAACACCAGCACTAGTTTCTGATGCAGACAAAGGTGATGTGGTTGAGTTTGTTATTGGTGGCGAACCAACAGTAGTTGGTTTTATTTCACGTGATACTTTTATTACAGACCCCGAAGGTAAAGGCACTCCATTCGATGCTTCTCCGTTAGTAGATCTTAATGGCGTGATCACTTTTGATATGAAACTGATCACAGCTCCAGGGGCTGGCGCAAACTGGAATTTCAAAGTAGAAAGTAACGATGCTGACACGGCAGCAGACATGCTGTTAAATCAAAGTAATGAAGGTGTAGACCCGGTTGTTGGCCAATGGCAAACCTATACATTTCCATTGTCAGCCTTTGTAGCGAAAGGCTTAGACGTTAGCGCAATTGACGTTGTAATGATATTTCCTGATTGGGGGGCTGGCGAAGGTGCCGTTTACCAGGTTGCTAATTTCTCAATTGAAGGCGATATAGGTGCTTCTCCTGAATTAGTTGTTTTTACTGATAACGAAAATCCAAGCTGGCCAATGTGGGATTGTTGTGGCGGTTCAACCCCAACGGTTGAACTTGATGATGACGCACATGGCAATGTGGCTGAATTTTCTATTGGCGCAACGCCAACAGTGATGGGCTTTATTTCACGCGAAGGAAATACTGAAACACCTACACCATTTGATGCCACGGGTATTCTTGCCAATGGTGTTATTCAATTTGATATGAAAGTAACCTCAATGCCGAGTGCTGACACTTGGCTTTTTAAAGTTGAAGCTGACAATAATGCTTCGGCGGTTGAGTTGGCATTAACAGACAGTGTTGAAGGTGAAGCACCAACCACAGACCAATGGCAAACATACACATTTAATCTAGCTGATTTAGCTGATGCAGGTTTGGATGTAAGCGCTATTGATGTACTTATGGTATTTCCTGCATGGGGTGCTGGCGATGGTGCAATTTATCGTATAGACAATGTGAAAATTTACGACCCAACTAGCGCACCACAAATCAACGTTTTATTTGGTGAAGCTGCTGCAACAGGCTGGTCTATTTGGGATTGCTGTGGTGGCTCTACTCCGACACTTGAAAATGATGATACTGACCATGGTATGACCGCAGAGTTTGTTATTGGTGCTCAGCCTACGGTGATGGGTATTCTTGCTGATGATGAGGTATTTCTAGATGCTTCAGCTATTTTAGCCAGTGGTGTTGTGCAATTTGACCTAAAAGTTGTTTCAGCGCCAAATGATGCTTCAGCAACGTGGCTATTTAAAATTGAATCTGATGGCGCAACTACTGCTGTTGAGTTGGCTTTAAATGCTAGTACTGAAGGCCTAGACCCTGTTGTTGGTGAATGGCAAACCTACACATTTCCATTACAAACATTATTCGATGCAGGCTTAGATATTAGTTTCATTGATGTCGTGATGGTCTTCCCTGAATGGGGTACTGGTGAAGGTGCGGTATATCGTTTAGACAACGTAATGGTTTACTAGCCAATTCACCAATAGAAAATAATAGATAGCAATTAAAAAGTTAAGCGGCTTTTCAGAGTACAACAAGTCGCTAATAACAAACTATTTTTAGTAAGTAGGGCAATCATGAAACAATCAACTTTTACCAAAACGCGTATAGCATTGACTATATCGTCAATATTAGCGGCGAGTATAAGCACGCAGTTAGTAGCAGCAGAAGAAAACTTATTAGAAAACAATATTGATGAAGTAGAAGTCATTGAAGTTAAAGGCATCAAAGGTAGTTTGATCCGCTCAATGAATGTAAAAAGAGAAATGTCAGGCGTCGTTGATGCGATTTCTGCAGAAGAAATGGGTAAGTTTCCTGACACTAACTTAGCAGAATCTTTACAGCGTATTACAGGTGTTTCGGTTAGTCGTTCAAATGGCGAAGGTAGCCAAATAACGGTTCGAGGCTTTGGCCCTGAATTTAACTTAATTACCCTTAATGGCCGCCAAATGCCGGGTACGGGTAATTCTCGCTCGTATAGTCTAGAGAACTTGTCGTCAGACGGTGTTAGTGCTTTAGAAGTTTACAAAACTGCTCGTGGTGATTTACCTAGCGGTGGTTTAGGGGCAACCGTTAATATCCTTACGGTTAAGCCGTTAAATAGCCCAGGTGAAAAATATTCAGTATCAGCAAAAGCCATTTATGATGAGTCAAATGTACAAGGTGATGATGTTACACCTGAAGTATCTGCCTTATACAGCAACACTTTTGCCGATGAGACCTTCGGTGTAGCACTTTCTTTTTCACATCAACAACGTGACTTTCAGCAACAATCAGCGGGTATTCAAGGTTGGCAATTTCAACCTGATGCACAACTCCCTAGTTTAGATGCTGATAAAGTTGTTGATAACCGTTCTGCTAACGCAGCCGCTGGCGCATTTTTCCCGCGCGATATGAACTACGGCATTGCTGATGTTGAGCGTGAAAGAACTAATGCCAATGTAACTTTTCAATACGCACCACTGGATAGCCTAGTGATGACACTTGATTACACCACAGGCTTATCGACTACCGGCACAAATGCAATTGGTTGGGGTCAGTGGCATGATTATGGTGGCAACATCAATGCGTACGAGTTAGATCAAAATGGCACCGTTATTTATGCTGACTTATCGGGTAATGATGGTTCATATACTGCCAATAGAGATACCACCGAAGTTGAAGAAAACTCAGTAGGCTTTAATATTGAATGGCAAGCAACTGACGAGTTAAGTCTTTCATTTGATTATCATAACTCTGAAAGTAGTACTGATAATGGCAAAGATAAAGGCATGAATGGTACTGGTTCATTAGTATTTGGTTCAGACCAGTTAGTAACTAAAACTTATGATTTTCGTGATGGCGATATCCCACAAGGCACTATTTTTTGGGATAATGGTTCAACTACGCTTGCACCCAGTGAAATGGATTCACATTTTAGCCAATTCATTCACAGCCCAGGTAAATCTGAAGTTGAGCAATTACAAATAGATGGTTCGTGGGATAACACTTACGACATTCCATTGATGACAGTTAAGTTTGGTATTGCACGTACAGAGCAAAAAATGAGTGGTTCAAGTGCTTGGAGTGGCTTAATTGGTGGCTTCTTATTTAATCCTAATTACTCTGCTGCTTTTCCAGACAGTATGTTTACTTACAACAGCACAAGTGGCTTTTTAGATGAGTTTTCAAATGGTGATAGCCCTATTGGAGCTGGTTACTACTACAGCTTTGATTTTGACGAGGCGGTTGCTCGTTCACAAGCTTACTTAAACCAAAGTTTACTTGGCGATGATTACTTCAGTACTGACCCATATCGTGAGGGCAGTGTTAAGTCGCAAGGTTCGGTTGAAGAAAACACTAACAGTATTTATGTTTCTTCATTGTGGGACTTCGATGTTGCAGACTTCCCCGTCCAAATTAACGTAGGTTTACGTTATGAAGAAACAAAAGTTGAAAGTAATGTCTTACAAGACGTGCCTACCAGTGTTTGGTGGTTAGGTGGTACAGAATGGCATACGCAATATACACCGGGTGAAAACAACTTTTATGTTGAAGAAGGTGAATACGATATTCTTTTACCTATGATCGATATTCGTGTTGATTTAACCGATGACATTGTGGCTCGTGCATCTTGGAGTAAAACAATTTCTCGTGCGCCATTAGGTAATCTTGCTGGTGGTTTAGCGTTAAGCCCAAGCCCAGGTTTAGACTCGCGTACTGGTAGCCAAGGTAATACGGATTTAGATCCTTACGAATCTAAGAACTTGGACTTTAGCCTAGAGTATTATTACGGCGAAGGTAGTTATGCTGCAGTGGGTTACTTTAGAAAAGACGTTAAAAACTTTATCAGCAGTCGTAGTACTACTAGTCAATATGATGGTATCAGAGATATTTCTCAAGGCCCTCGTTATGCGCAAGCCATTGCTGATTTAACGGCAGAAGGTATAGCAACTACCGGTGATAATGTTTTTGCAAGAATGCAAGAAAATGGTGCCGAACTAAATGCACAAGGTTACATCGTGCCAAATGCTGATGATCCATTAATGTCGTGGAATATCAGTGAACCGTATAACTCTGATGAAAAAATGGTTGATGGCTTTGAAGTTGCTATTCAACACCTTTTTGGTGAATCAGGTTTTGGTTTTGGCGCAAATGCTACCTTTGTTGATGGTGACGTTAACTTTGATACCGAAAGTTTAGAGCAACAATCTCCACTTGTTGGTTTAAGTGACTCTGCAAACTTTCAGGCATTTTATGAAAAAAATGGCTTATCAGTTAAGTTAACTTACGCTTGGCGTGATCAGTACCTCATTGGTGTTGGGCAAGATCAAGGCTCTAACGATGCTCCTCCACAGTTTGCTAAAGAGTTTGGACAAATTGATATGAGCGTTAACTACGATGTTAATGAAAACTTAACAGTTTTTGTTGAAGGCGTTAACTTAAATAACGAAACAGAAGAGTCTTTTGGACGTTACGAAGCACAGTTTTTATCTGCTCGACAATACGGTACAAGATACACTTTAGGCGTTCGTTATAGCTTTCAGTAAACGTAAACATAGCGCCTGTTTAACCAATAGGCGCGCACTTCTCTTTATTTAGTATTACCACTTGTTAAGTGTGCTTAATTGAACTCAACAAGACGATGGTATGACTAATTCCAAAGTATAGGAATTTATCTTATGGCTAGTTCTTCAGTCGTAGTAGACAAACAACTTAGCACTGCAGATTTAGGTGCACCCAACCAAAATCGATTTGCGCTGGTTTCATTAACATCACTGTTTTTTATGTGGGGCTTTATTACCTGCTTAAACGACATCCTTATTCCACATTTAAAAGCTATTTTCGATTTAAGCTACACGCAATCGATGTTAGTACAGTTTTGTTTTTTTGGTGCTTATTTTATTGTGTCTTTACCTGCAGGGCAGTTAGTGAAGAAAGTAGGATATCAAAAGGGAATTGTTGCAGGTTTAGTGATCGCCGCATTAGGTTGCTTAATGTTTTATCCTGCGGCGTCAATGCACAGTTACCCAATGTTTCTTTCGGCATTGTTCGTTTTAGCAAGTGGCATTACCATTTTACAAGTTTCGGCTAACCCATACGTTACATTACTGGGGCCAACAGAGTCAGCTTCCTCACGACTAACCATGACTCAAGCATTCAACTCTTTAGGTACCACAGTTGCGCCATATTTAGGTGGTTTGTTTATCTTAAACGAAGCTGTACATTCAATGGCCACAGAGCCTTCAGCCGATTCAGTAAAAGTACCTTATTTAGTCTTAACTGCAGCGTTATTAATTTTAGCGGCTATTTTTGCTTGGTTAAAGCTACCTCATATTGCTAGCGCTGAAACTAAAGCGGATGAAGTTATTTCAGGTTCAGCTTGGCAGTATCGCCATTTAGTTTTAGGTGCATTAGGCATATTTGT
>OJDI01000661.1_pt1 | contig 12575 bp, 12 predicted proteins | sample 1592601 | NCBI WGS metagenome assembly OJDI01 (sample SAMN05416845, study PRJEB24817) | seawater metagenome | isolation source: Sea water | place: Canada:Atlantic | collected 2013-07 | reverse complement strand
CTACACACTGCATATCGTCGGCAGCGTCAGATGTGTATAAGAGACAGGTGTTTAAACTGAGCGCGGCCTACTTCGTAAGGTACTTTAGCAGCGGTTAGTTCTTGCTCTGTTTTGCCCACGGAACTCATTTCTGGAATGGTATAAATACCCGCTGGGATATCAATAATTAACTTATCATCACAGTTACCACAGGCTATTGCATCAGCTGCAATACGGCCTTGGTCAAACGCAGCACTAGCTAGGCTTGGGTAGCCAATTACATCGCCTACCGCATAAACGTTTTCAACCTCAGTTTGGTAGGTTTCGTTTACTTTTATTTGCCCACGGCCGTCGGCTTTTAAGCCAATGGCTTCAAGGTTAAGTGTGTCAGTGTTACCTGTGCGGCCATTCGCAAATAAAATACAGTCAGCCTTTACACGCTTGCCCGATTTTAAATGCATAACAACGCAATCGTCGCGCGTTTCTACACGGTCAAACTCTTCGTTATGACGAATAACAATGCCGCTATTCCAAAAGTGGTAGCTAAGTGCATCAGATATTTCAGCATCCATAAAGGCAAGTAAACGGTCGCGAGTATTCACTAAATCAACTTTAGCGCCTAAACCTTTAAAAATAGAAGCATACTCACAGCCAATAACCCCTGCGCCGTATATAAGTACGCGCTGAGGGTCGTGCTCAAGGCCTAAAATAGTATCGCTCTCGTAAATACGAGAATGGCTAAAATCAACTTCAGGTGGGCGGTAAGGGCGAGAGCCCGTAGCAATAACAATTGTTTTTGCAGTAATACGCTCGGTTGAACCGTCAAGACGTTTTACTTCAACAGTGTGTTTATCAACAAAGCTCGCATCACCTTGAAACATATGAATACGATTACGATCGTAAAAGCTGCTACGTAAATTAGACTGCTTAGAAATAACCGAACTTGCGTGACGTAAAATATCAGGAAACGTTAAACGACTCGGGCGTTCACCAATATTAAACAACGGGTTGGCTTTGTATTCAATGTAGCGGCTAACCGAGTGACGTAATGCCTTAGAAGGGATAGTTCCCCAATGTACACAACCGCCGCCGACTGTTTCTTGGCGCTCTATAACCGCTACTTTTTTGTTGTTTTTCGAAAGGTTCATGGCGGTGCCTTCACCGCCAGGGCCCGTACCAATAATTATTGCGTCATATTGGAAACTTACGGGTGCTTTTTTCTGTTCTGGTTGTTTGGCCACAGCCACTCCTAAATTAATTAAAAGAGGCTTTTAATAACCTCGCATTAAGTGCTAGCCATGCCTGTTTTTGATTTTCCCAGGCGGCTTCCAACTCATGGTATTGTGCCATTAATGCTGAGCGTTCACACTGCTTTGCCATGTTATTTTTTTTAACTTCTAACACTTGTTTTTGTAGTGAACAATAAGTCTGCAGTTTTTTCAGCAATAAATCGTATTCTTGTTGTAATAATGTAAGCCTATCTTGCGCTAAAGGCAATTTTGCAAGGCGTGTTTGCGTTTTGCTCATAAGCGTATCGGCTTTGGCTTTTTCTATGCGCTCAACAGGGGTACGCTTTAATTTACTGGCTAAACCAACAGCAGCTAAAGAGCGAATCATCCATTTAGTGGGGTCATAATGAAACCACTTAATCCCATTACGGTAATCACTTGCAAAAATATGATGAAAGTTATGGTAACCCTCGCCATAAGTAAATAACGCTAAAAAGCCATTATCGCGCGCGGTATTTTTTTCAGTGTATGGGCGCGAACCCCATATGTGAGCCACCGAGTTAATAAAAAAGGTAAAGTGTTGGCTTAATACTAAACGCAGTAAACCCGCTAAAATAAGCATACCCCACACGTCGCCCACTAATAAACCAAGTACTAATGGTAGGCCAACATTCATCGCAATAACTAGTTTTAGGTAGTGCTTGTGTTGCCACATAACGATTTTATTACGCTGTAAATCACGACAATTACTGTAATCACCGTAGCTATCGCCTTGGTAGTCACGTAACATCCAGCCGATATGGCTATACCAAAAACCATTGGTAGCCGCGTAAGGGTCTTTTATTGGGTCGTCAACTTGACCATGATGTATACGGTGATCGCTACTCCAGTGCAAAGCGCTGTTTTGCAACGCAAACGCACCGCCAAGGGCAAAAATAAATTCAACAGCAGGATGAGCATTATACGTTTTATGTGCCCATAAACGGTGGTAACCGGCTGTGATAGATAGGCCCGCAAAAAACATACAGGCTACAAAAGCAATCCAATGTGCGCTGGTAAATCCGTAGCTAATGCCATACCAAGGAACAAGTGTGATAGCCGCTAAAAAGGTAAGGCTAAAAAATAGGACGTTTGTCCAGATAATCGGTGGTTTATTCATCATTCTCAATCTCAGCGTACAACTGTAAGCTAAAATAGTATTTCAAACTCTCGCCGTCAAGTATTAGACTGGGGAATTGAGCTATTATCACTAAATATTAATATAAAATTATTCAGGGAGTTGTTGATGTCGGGTGTTAGAGCGCAACAGAAACAAAAAACACGACAAGCCTTAATTCAGGCGGCATTTAATCAGCTAAGTGCAGATCACAGCTTTTCGAATTTAAGTTTACGCGAAGTAGCCCGCGAAGCCGGCATTGCGCCCACCTCGTTTTATCGCCATTTTAAAGACATGAACGAGCTAGGTTTAACCATGGTAGACGAAGCCGGTTTAACCCTTCGCCAGCTAATGCGCCAAGCCCGCAGACGCATAGCAAACGACGGTGGAAGTGTAATCAACACCTCGGTTGTTACGTTTATGGAATTTATAGACAGCTCAAGCAACCAATTTAGGTTATTACTGCGTGAGCGCTCTGGCACATCTAAGGCATTTAGAGCCGCAGTCGCACGCGAAATCAAACACTTTATTTTAGAGCTTGCCCACTATTTAGAAAGCGAAACCAAGTGCGACGCCATGCACGCCTACATTCAATCAGAAGCCATGGTAACACTGGTATTTAATGCCGGCGCTGAAGCATTAGATATAGAAGGCCAACAACTTGACGAACTTGTTGAGCGTGTTATTTGGCAGCTGCGTTACATAACGCGTGGTGCAACCCATTATGTAAGAGAAAAGGCTGACTAATTTAAATTATTTACATAAAACATTGTAGATTTATTGTTCTAATTTCATTATATTACGCGTTGTAACAGCAGCGCGTTACCTAGACAGTAAAAAATAAATAACTCTCTTACAAAGAGAAAGCGAGGATGCAAATGCTCACCAAGGATCCGGTGAACTTAAATTACCCCCCATTGTTTGAACAACCACATGACGAGCTTGAAAACTCTCAGCCCGTGGTTACATTCTCTCATTTAAGCCGTGCTCAATTTTGCCAACTGCCAAAAGTACTACAGAGCAAATTACAAAGTAATTTATTTGGTGTGGTAGACAAGTATCAAGCTGCTTGCCTGCGCGACGATACACGCAGCCAATACTGGGTAAAAAATAAAGAGTGGCAAAAAGTGTCGTATTCGGCTTACAAGCTCGCCAGTACGCGTGTTGCTATTTATCCAAAACAAACTCAAGCACCCACAAAATACTCAGGCGCAATTAATAATGGCTCAATAGCATCATCGCAAGCAGCGCTACAAAGTAATAACTTTACTAATAAAGGGGTTATAGCCCCTAATACACCTGCATTTATTAATAGCCAAGCAGCGGCGCAAAATACACCACAGTATATAAACCAGCAAAGCTATAAGGCTAAAACAACAAAAAAACCTCGCCCTGCGCAGCAGTATACCCCCGCTATACGTATTTATAAGCCAGAGCTAAGCAGCACAATGCTATTAAAAGCATCGCACACAGTTAGGCAAAATTTTACAACTCACGTACTTAGCGCCGCCGAAACCGTAGAGCAACTCGCACAGCAATATACCGGCTATAAAAATGCCAACTTAATTTACGATTACAACCTAGGCTATAGCGAACGCAAACCTGCAAAAGCAGGCACAAGCTTAACAGTCCCCAATGGTTGGAAACTTAATATTGAAGGCTCATGCAGTAACAGCCGCAGTGTAGTTATTCAGTGGCAAGGGCCAACTAGTGGGCAAATAACGCTACAACTAGAAAAAAAACGCCCCGACGAAGTCTCGTTTTGGCAGCACTACGCTGAAGTAAAACCGGGTATTTATAATGTTACGGTAACAGCCAGCGGCGCAACCGACACCACCACATTTACTGTTGAACAACCCACTTTAGCCTACGAAATAGAACTACTCGACGAAGCTGGCGAGCCACAAGCTAACATGGGCTACAAAATACGCCTACGCAACGGCCACATTATTACCGGGCAGCTTGACCAAAACGGCTATGCCAACGTATCAGGCCCCGACTTTGAAAACGCTAAAGTCAGCTTTTTTGAACTCGACAGCGAAGATTGGTCTGTAGGTAAAGTTTAAGGATATACAATGACCCAACAACACACCGTAGCCCAAGGTGAAACGCTATTGCGCATAGCAAAGCAATACGGCTACCAAACATCTAAAGCGCTTTACAACCACCCAAGCAATGCAGAGTTTAAAGCCCTACGCCCAGACCCAAACTTAATTTACCCGGGCGATAAAATTACGATTCCGCCAAAAAAAGAAAAGTTCATACCGCTGCGCACCAACAGCATTAATAGCTTTGTTGTACAAAACGAAAAAGAATATTTTCGCCTGCAAGTATCGTACGACGACGGCGATGACGTAGCCGGTAAACGCGTAGTACTAAATATTGGTAGCCAAACAATTGATACCGTACTGCAAAGTGATGGGCTTATTGAGATAGAGCTTAATAATAACGACGCCCTAACCGGCACCATTGATTTATATCTAAATGAAGGTGAAACCACACCAACTAAAAGCTTTAACGTGCAAATAGGCAACCTAGACCCAATAGAAACCCTCTCGGGTGTGCAAGGCCGGTGCAATATGCTTGGGTTTGATTGTGGTACGGTTGATGGTGTTATGGGTAAAAAAACTCGCATTGGTGTAAAAGAATTTCAGTACGAGCACGACCTCGACATAGACGGCATACCAGGCCCTAAAACCAAAGCAAAACTACAACAAGTATTTGGGAGTTAGTATGAGTGCCCCGCACAGTATGCCAATGGTAGTAAATAACATAAACCCGTTAACTATGGTTAAGCCTGCTTTTGTATTTATGTATCAGGTTGATCCTAATACGCCACTGTATGACAAAGAGCAGCTTATACTTATAAATAAACAACATAGCTGGCAACAAGTACAATCTATAGCCAGCGTACGGCTCGATTCTACGTGGGTAAAAATAAAATTTACTAATATCCCCCAAAGCGGCAACTTTGATTTAATGCAAGACCCAAACGACGGCCAGCCGGCTTATTATATTTTCGACAATGTCCCATTCAGTAAGCTTTATAAGCAAACGCCAGAAACCGTTTTAATGGCAGAGATAGCAGAAGAGTAAGTGCAAGCACTTTGACTCAATAACACAAGTTTTAATGAGTGCGCTTATTTATATTACCTCGTAAATAAGTGAATGTAGTAAAAGGATAGTTTTAATGACGTTTTTAAAAAATCACAGCGTGCTTTGCGCACTCAGCGTTTGTTTTAGCTTATTGCTAAGCGGTTGCTCAGAGCCCTCATCGCAAAGTTCACCACAGGTAGAGGTTGATGTTTCTAAATACCCATGGGCTAAAGAGCACAAAAACCATCCAGAGTGGCCACTCGAAATACGCGAAGAGGTGTATGGTGATGCAGATACATTTTCAACCCCGCGGCTAATGTTTTGGAATAAATATAAAGGCAGTGACGTGCGCACAATGTGGTCATCACGGTTAGATGGCTCAGATAGGCGCCGAATTATTCCTGAGAAAATATTTACCCAAATGGAGCCTGCGGGATTGCATCCACCAGCACGCTCACCAGATAACCGTTATATTGCTATTTCGGGTTATATAAATGATAGAGCAACTCGCCAGTTATACGATACTAAAGAGAAAAAGCTAATCACCATGTCAGGCGGTGGCGGCTACCCGTGGTTTAACTGGACCTCAGACAGTGAAAACGTCATTTTTTACTCAGATGGCAAAAACTTTAACTACCATGTACCAACAGGGGAGCTAACCTCTCGACCGCAAATTCACCACAGTGGCGCTGCTTTTTTACTGCCTGGTGATAAAGAGTTTTTAGCCATAAAGCACGATGGCTTTTGGATACATAAGTTTAATGGTGAAGTAGTACGCAAAGTTAATTTTGGTTTTCCACGTAAGTGGAGAATGAAAAACCATCGAATTTCCCCCGATGGCAAGTATTTAGCGTTTATGACCCACGCTAGACCGAAAGCCCACTTTCATTGGGTGAATATTGCAAACCCTGAAATAGAGCACTCAGAAAAAGGGGAGGGAAATGGCGTAATCTTCTCTCCAGAGGAAGATTACCAATTGCAGTATGTAACAACGTTTTCAAAAGAGCGAGGTGAAAACGGCTTATATCCTTCAAAGCGTATAATAAGAACAAAAAATATAGCAACAGGTGAGCAAACAGAGGCGTTAGTAAAAGAAAAGAGAATTTGGGGGCTGGATACATTAGGTCCAATAGCTGTTACAAATTTAGCAGCACAAGGACGGTAATAATGCATAAAGTGCATGACATGAGCAAAGGAAGTGCCAGCCCTGTGGTGTATCTACTAACTGGTTATATTGAAAATAATAAACCGATTCCATCGATGTGAAAGTAGGTTCAATATGGCTCAAATCATTTCGGCTCTTCGGCCATAAAGTGAGTAATGGCACTTTTTAATCATTAAACATGTGATTACTTTATAAACTTAAATAAAAGTGACAAAACTTATCTAATCGGGGATCACTTTAAAGCCGATTTAATTATGGTGACAAGAAGCGTGTTTGGTATTTTTAATCTTATTATTTAAGCTATATTAGTTTATATTTTCTTTATAGTTGTGTTTTAAAGGTGTTTTGTGGAATTTTTATGCTTGCACCCGCTGCGCTGTAATGTTAAAAATAGGCCTCACTGAACACACACACAAGAAACAAGATGCAAAATATTCGTTTAATTACACTAAAACTTAACCTCTTACTGCTATGGCAAGTAAGCGGGGATTAGTGTGTTTGCATTGAGTTGAACATTAAAAACCCCGCAATTGCGGGGTTTTTTTTATCTCGCGGCTGGGATAAATTGAAATTTGGGTAACATAGGAATGAGGGGCAGTTATGCAAGACAAAGATAAAGTATGGATTTTTGATACCACTTTACGTGATGGCGAGCAGGCACTTAAGGCAAGCCTTACTGAAGATGATAAAATTCAGTTAGCGCATACTATTAGCCGTTTGAATGTTGATGTGATGGAAGTGGGTTTTCCGGTATCCAGCCCTGCTGACTTTCGCTCGGTGCAACGAATTGCAACTGAAGTAAAAGGTCCAATTATTTGTGGGTTAGCACGTTCAGTAGCAAAAGATATTGAAGCCTGTGGTGAGGCACTTCGCACAGCACAGCAAAGCCGTATTCATACTTTTATTGCCACAAGCCCTTTGCACCTTGAACATAAATTACGTATGAGCCTAGATGATGCAACGGCCATGGCGGTTAAATCAATTAAATTAGCGCGCAACTACACAGACGATGTGGAGTTTTCGTGTGAAGATGCAGGGCGCACGCCGCACTGGGATTTATGTAAAATTGTTGAGCAGGCCATTAACGCGGGTGCCTCTACTATTAACTTACCCGACACTGTTGGCTTTGTAACGCCAGACGAATACGCTGCAATGATCCGCCATTTAATGAATAACGTGCCAAATATTGATAAAGCACGCTTAAGTGTGCATTGCCACAACGATCTAGGTTTAGCTGTCGCTAACTCGGTAGCCGCGGTACAAGCCGGTGCTCGCCAAATTGAATGTACAATAAATGGTATTGGTGAGCGTGCGGGTAACTGCTCGCTTGAAGAAGTGGCGATGATCATGAAAATGCGCAAAGACCACTTAAAAGTTCACACCGATATTAAAAGCGAAGAAATTTATCGCGCATCTCGCCAAGTGGCAAAAATTTGTAATATGCCAGTGCAGCCAAATAAAGCCATTGTGGGCGAAAACGCCTTTGCACATAGCTCGGGCATTCACCAAGATGGCGTATTAAAAGCACAAAATACGTACGAAATAATGTCGCCAGAAAGCGTAGGCGTACCAAACAACCAATTAAATATGACTTCGCGTTCGGGCCGTCATGTTATTGAGCACCGCTTAGAAGAGTTAGGGTATCAAAAAGCGGACTACGATATGGACAGCCTATACGAAAGCTTTTTAGCCCTAGCTGATCAAAAAGGCACGGTGTACGACTACGACCTTGAAGCCATGATTTACTTAAATCAAATTAACGACAAAGACGAAAAATACCAGTTAGAGTTTGTTAACTCAGCGTCTAACTCGCAATCGGTAGCCAGCTCTACTATTGGTATGGTGATTGATGGCGAAGTTAAACAAGAAGCCGCAACAGGTAATGGCCCAGTAGAGGCGTCGTTTGCAGCTATTGAGCGCTTAACCGGTATGAGCGTTGAAATGATTGAATATAACTTAGAAGCGACAGGCCAAGGTGCAAGCTCATTAGGCCAAGTAAATATTATAGCTAAATACGATGGCCGCCCTTACCACGGTGCGGGCATTGCAGCGGATGTGGTAGAAGCGTCGGTACGCGCCATGATCCGTGTTTACAACTTAATTTATCGTGCACAAAAAGTGTCTGATTTAAAACAACAAAGGAAAGCAGGATGAGTAAAACAAACTACAGCGTTGCCGTATTAGCAGGCGACGGTATTGGCCCAGAAGTAATGGCAGCAGCAGAGCAAGTACTTGATGCTGTAAGCAATAAGTTTGGTTTTACTCTAAACCGCGAGCATCATGCTATTGGTGGTGCAGCCATTGATGAATTTGGTGAAGCATTACCACCAAAAACACTGAGCGCGTGCGAAAACGCTGATGCTATTTTATTTGGCTCAGTAGGTGGCCCTAAGTGGGAAAACCTTCCACCAAATGAGCAGCCTGAGCGTGCATCGCTTTTACCGCTTCGTAAGCACTTTGGTTTGTTTTGTAACTTACGCCCAGCACAGCTTTTACCGGCGCTTAGCGCAGCATCGCCATTACGTGCCGATATTAGCGAAAAAGGCTTTGATATTTTATGTGTACGCGAGCTTACCGGCGGCATTTACTTTGGTGAAAAAGGGCGAGGTGGCGAAGGCGAAGAGGAGTTTGCCTTTGATACGCAAAACTACTCGCGTAAAGAAATCGAACGCATTGCCCGCTTTGCTTTTGAAGCAGCAAAATTACGTAGTAACCATGTTACCTCGGTAGATAAAGCCAACGTACTTGCATCAAGCGTATTATGGCGCGAAGTAGTCACCGAAGTAAGTAAAGACTACCCAGAAGTCAGCCTAGATTATATATACGTAGATAACGCAGCTATGCAGTTAGTTAAACAGCCTAGCCAGTTTGACGTGCTACTTTGCGATAACTTATTTGGTGATATTTTGTCAGATGAGTGTGCGATGATCACAGGCTCAATGGGCTTATTACCATCGGCAAGCTTAAATCAATCGGGCTTTGGTTTGTACGAACCTGCTGGTGGCTCCGCGCCAGATATTGCAGGTAAAGGCGTTGCAAACCCAATAGCACAAATTTTAAGTGCCGCACTGATGCTACGTTACTCATTAGGGCAAGACGAAGCAGCACGCACCATTGAAAAAGCCGTAGCCGAAGCCGTAGAAGCAGGCGTTGGCACGCCAGATATCTACCCACAAGGTGGATACAGCACAAGCGATGTGGCAGCTGCCATCGTTTCACGTATTTAATATATAAATCGCAGCACCGTTATGCTGCGACTTAACAAAGTAGGGAATTAGCAAGTGGCCCAAACGTTATACGACAAAATTTGGCAAGCACACACCGTTGCCAGCATAAACGAGCAAACTGATTTACTTTATATTGACCGCCATTTAGTACACGAGGTGACATCACCACAGGCTTTTGCTGGCCTACGTGAAAAAAACCGTACGGTACGTTGCCCAGAAAAAACCTTTGCAACGATGGATCATAATGTATCGACTAAAAGCCGATCACTTGATGCCGCAAGCGAAGTCTCTAAAAACCAGTTAATGGCGCTAGATGCGAACTGTAAAGAGTTTGGCATTGTACTTTACGATTTAAACTCAATTAACCAAGGTATTGTGCATGTAATGGGCCCAGAGCAAGGTATTACACTGCCTGGCACTACCATTGTATGTGGTGATAGCCATACTTCTACGCATGGTGCGTTTGGCGCATTAGCGCACGGTATTGGTACGTCTGAGGTTGAGCATGTATTAGCTACGCAAACACTACAGCAAAAAAAGGCAAAGTCGTTAAAAATTCAAATTAACGGTGTGCTTCGCCCAACAGTAACCTCTAAAGATTTAATTATGGCGGTTATAGGCAAGTTAGGTACCGCTGGTGGCACTGGTTATGTTGCTGAATTTTGCGGTGAAGGCATTGAAGCACTTTCAATGGAAGCCCGTATGACGCTATGTAACATGAGCATTGAAATGGGTGCTAAAGCGGGTTTAATAGCATCTGACCAAATTACGTATGATTACTTAAAAGGTCGTCCGTTTGCACCAAAAGGCGCTGACTTTGACGCCGCAGTTGAATATTGGGAAACATTAAAAACAGATGAAGGTGCACACTTTGATCTAGTTGTTGAGCTTGAAGCTGACGACATTCAGCCACAAATTACCTGGGGTACAAGCCCAGAGCAAGTAATTGGTGTTGATGAGTGCATCCCTGATCCAGATAAAGAGCCAGATTTAATTAAAGCTGATGCTATACGCAGCGCACTTAAATACATGGACTTAAAAGCGGGCGATAAATTATCAAGCGCGAAAGTAGATACCGTCTTTATTGGCTCATGTACTAATAGCCGTATTGAAGATTTACGTGCAGCGGCAAAAATTGTTGAAGGCAAGCAGGTTGTAGCTGGCATAGAGGCATTAATTGTACCGGGTTCAGGCTTAGTTAAAAAGCAAGCCGAAGACGAAGGCTTAGCCGATATTTTTAAAGCGGCAGGTTTTGAGTGGCGCGAGCCGGGCTGTTCAATGTGTTTAGCAATGAACGACGACCGCTTAGAAGCGGGCAAACGCTGTGCATCTACGTCTAACCGTAACTTTGAAGGCCGCCAAGGCCGTGGCGGGCGTACGCATTTAGTGAGCCCTGCAATGGCAGCCGCTGCTGCAATACATGGTCACTTTGTTGATATTAGAGGAGAAGCCTAATGAGCGTATTTTTTAGTGGCTTAATGGCCCCACTTGATAAAAACAATGTAGATACAGACCAAATTATTCCTAAGCAGTTTTTAACATCAACTAGCCGTGATGGTTTTGATGCAGCACTGTTTTACGATTGGCGTTACCTAGAAAACGGCGAACCAAATCCTGATTTTATTTTAAATCGCCCATGCTACCAAGGCGCACAAATATTATTAACGCGCGATAACTTTGGTTGTGGCTCATCACGAGAGCATGCACCGTGGGCGCTTAAGCAATATGGTTTTGAAGTAATTTTAGCGGAAAGCTTTGCCGATATTTTCTTTAATAACTGTGGCAACAACCAAATGCTAGCCATTGCGCTACCAGCCGACACGCTTGAGCAATTGTTTGTACTTAGTGAGCAACACGACGATATAAACATTCAAATCGATCTTGAAAACCAAACACTAACAAGCGATAAGTTTGCGCCAATTAGTTTTGATATTCGTAAAGACGTAAAAGAGCGTTTATTAAGTGGCTTAGATTTTATTGGTGTGACCGAAACGCTAAATCCACAAATTGATGCGTTTGAAAAACAACTTGCTGCTGAGCGCCCTTGGCAGTAACAAAAAGCAATTAATTACATATGAAAACAAAGCGCGGCTGAGTATATAAGCCGCGCTTTTTTATGTTTAAGTTTTCTAATTATTAATGTCTAAAATCTGCCATTAGCGCGGGTATGCCTGGCAGCATACCAACAATAGCCATTACCGTAGTTAAAACCACAAACATAATGAGCGGGATAACCCAGCGGCTCATTTTAGTTAAGTTAGCACTGCGTTCTTTACAGCCAATTAAGCCTAAGTTATCAAGCAGCATAGTTAGAGACCAACCAAAAGCAGGGTTAACCAAGCTTGAGGCAAACACAACAATAGCGGCCGATTGCGTTGTTTTACCTTCGCGTGTCATTTCCATACCTGCCTCTAGCAGCGGAATAAACACACCTACAATAAGCGCAACGCAAAGCACGGGTTGCCAAATGGCTAAATCCATTGGGTAACCCCATAAACCAGCAATAATACAAAATACGGCTGTTAAAATGGCGCCAGCCGGAATAGGGCGTTTAGCAATAGCAGCAGGTACAATGTAGGTTCCCCACGATGAGGTAAAGTTAGCACCACCAGCAAGTGAGCCAAATGTTTGTCTAACCGATGCGCTCAGCATGGTGTCGTCGATATTCATTTGTACTTTTTCAGTACGTTGCGGATAGCTTATTTTTTGAAATACTTGATGAC
>OJDI01000654.1_pt1 | contig 12666 bp, 9 predicted proteins | sample 1592601 | NCBI WGS metagenome assembly OJDI01 (sample SAMN05416845, study PRJEB24817) | seawater metagenome | isolation source: Sea water | place: Canada:Atlantic | collected 2013-07 | reverse complement strand
TGCATATCGTCGGCAGCGTCAGATGTGTATAAGAGACAGAATCTATCGTTAAAAGAAAAGCATGACTGCCGCAACTTTGAGATTTGGCAAGTCCCACATTTATTTCAAACTAAATGGTATGAACCAAATCGACTTTATGTAAGACGTCTGGTTTGCTATGGTGGCTTAGGTCTAGGTTGTGGTTTTATATTGTTGTTTATATTAGCTAAATTTGGTTTGGTGTAAAAACACATAACAAGAATTTAAAGCGGGACTGCTAACAGTTTGCTCGGTTTCGCTACGCTACACATTTTAGCAAACTATTATCAGCCCCTTAAATGGGCGTTATGTGTACCTGTAATTAGCACCACTGGAAGGTTATGGAAACTAATCAAAAGTTAAGCGAAGAAGAGTTCTCACAAATGTTAACTCTCATTAAGCGTCACGCAGTTACAGATATGGATCAATTTTCTACTTGGAAACTTGATTCTGAACGTGGAGATATTTACGTTTGCTTATCAAACATACCTTTGGCGGCTGATGACAATGTTCATAAAGACTTAAGCCACTTGCTAAAAGCTTAATATGCAAATAACGAAAGCTTGGTGACCGTACACATAACAAGGCACTCAAAAGGACAAATAACAGTTGGTTTTTGCTCCTTCGTCGCTTATTTTAACCAACTATTATTTGCCTCTTAGTGAGGCGTTATATGCCTATGAATAAACGACTAACATTTGCAGCACTGTTTGTGTCTTTTAATGCTGTTGCTGAAGTATCAGATAAAATGGCAACAATTCCTGAGTTGTGGCTTCAAGGTTTTATATTCGGTATTCCTGTTTATTTTTTAACAGTATGGCGTAAAGGTTTTCTAGGTCTTGGTATTTTGTTTACAGTATTTTTTGCTTACGTTGCATATGCAACACTTAGTGATCCTTATATCGGCGTTGGAATAATCAAAGAGCAAGGTAGGCCTTATATAATTGCGTCATATAGTGCAGCCGTAATCATTGCTTTATGTTCAGCTTTAGGTTTAATTAAAAACAAAGCTAAATTTAAAAGCGGTACATAACAGGTGACTAAGGTTATGACTGTCCGCAAATCACACATATGTGACTATCAGATTTAGCTAAGACTTATTCAGTTAAACAACCGTAATATTTTACGGTTGTTTCTCAACTATTCGCTTCACAGCTACATGGCGTAGCTGTGTGCATAATCTACAATACGTGCATTTTGGCTTTTTAAGTATTCTCGGCCTGCTTTTACACCAAGCTTATGATCTTTACGTAGATCGTCGTTTGTACTGCCTAATAATTTGCTGTGCAGTGTTTCGTCTGCAAAAATTTGTATAATTTCTACATCACTTGGCGGGTTTGCCATAAAGTTTAGCTCGTCTAAGTAAGCTTGTTCGTGCTGAATTAGGTAGTCGAGTGTTTTTGGGCAGTAACCGGCAGCTGTAGCAAGCGATCTAAGCTTTTGAACCCACGCAGATTGCGCTTGAAAATCAGCATCTACCGTTCTAATAACCACAATTTTACGTGCCCCACGGTTATACGCTTCGCGTACTGGTAATGGTGCTGCTAGCCCACCATCAAGAAAAAAATCTTCTTGGGCTTTGTTTATTTGCGTGGTTTCGTTAGCCGCTTGCGCATTTAACCAAGGCGTTAATTTAACACCTTGTTTGTATAAAAATGGTAAAGCACTTGACGCTTTTAATAGCTCTCTCCATTGGTGCTCTTCACCCGTTGGCGATAAGTAATACGCTTTTCTGTCTCGTGCATTTGTAGCAGTAATAAGTAACTCACGTTCACCTAAAGACGTTTTAGCTGTTTTAAAGTCAATCGTTCTATTTACTTCTTTTGTTTTATCAAAGTACCAGTCTAAATCAACAATGTGTTTTCCCATTAGGCCGCGACCTAGCTGAAAAAAACGTTTATTACGAGACAGCCCTCTAATTAGGCGTTTAGCGTAACCTTTTTGACGTGCTAAATAACTTGTTAAGTTTTGTGAACCTGCCGACGTGCCAATAAATAAATCGAATGGGTCGTAGTTTTGCTCTAACCACGCATCAAGTACACCTGCGGTGAAAATCCCTCGCTGTCCGCCACCTTCAGCAATTAACGCAACCTTAGGCTGTGCTATTTTAGTTACTGAAGAAGCTGTTGCGCTGTTTAGAGAGTTCACGGTGTACCTGCCTTTAATTTAATAATGTTTGTTTTAATGAATACATTTTATAGAATTAAAGTAATGCCTTAAAATTGATTGTTTAAATCAGTTTGATTGATAAAACAGAACGAGAAACTATCCATTAATACACTTAACTAATAATGACCAATGCGTTTTTCTGATTTTAAATATTTAGGCATCACATCAATTAATTTAAATTGTAAATTACTGATTGATGCCACTACTTTAGCAAGCCTTAGGTGTACGCTTGCTTAACTAAAATAAAAAATGAGTATTGACGAGTGTATTAAATAGCTAAGTAACCTATTTTACTTAGCTATAAAGAATTAAGCCGTTTGTTTATTAGCTTGGCGCTCTAACTTGTAGTTTTCTGAATTTAAGCCTTTTTTCCAGTAACCTGATGCCACTATGTTGCCCCTTGGTATTGAATGCGTGTTAGTTAATGCCGCTTTAAGCTCACGCACTAGCCCAGCCTCAAGTGCCATAAATACAATAGGCGGCTGTTCATAATGCTGTAGTGTGGTTAATGCATTAGCCATCTCAACCTCTGGCGTTGTAGTTATTAACCAAGTGACCTGGCGCGTTGAATCTAAGCTGATTATATCCGCTTTAGTCGGAGCATGAATAAACGCGTCAATTTTGGCGTTTATTGGCAATTGCTTAATGTAGCCTTTTATAGCGTTTACTGAGGTCAAATCGCCCATCAATATATAATGAGGGTGGGTAAAATTATCTAGCTTTTTAGGACCGGGGCCTGCAATAGCCAGTTCATCACCTACTTTAGCGGCTTTAGCCCAGTTAGTTGCAGGGCCTTGGTGCATATTAATAACAAAATCGAGCGTAATTGCACCATTACTTTTATTTACATTTTGTATTGTGTACGAACGCATACACGCTGTTTTTAAATTGAAGTCGGCCACACCGTTTTTTGGAATAAGCACTTTTACATAACTACCAATGTGATCAGAAGTTAAATCTGTAAACTCTTCAGAGCCTAAAACTATACGTTGTAAATGCGGGGTTATTTGCTGTGTGCTTAATACTGTTGCTTTGCGTACTTTTTTTGCCATATAAATTAACCTCATTGATTAAAAATCACTGCTTTATAAAGCAGACATTGCACAACGCCCCATTGGTTGATAAAATCAACTATATAGATTTAATTGACTTTGTCAACCATTTGGGATGTATTATGAACACCTCTTTAGCCAATACGCTATTTATGTTAATGCAAAACTACCGGGTAACCATACGCGAAGCCATTAATGCCAGCGAGCTCGGTTTAAATGCAATGCATGTACGTTGCTTACATATTATTGCAAATACCTCGCAGTGCACAGCAAACGACATTGTGAATAAAACCCAACGAGATAAGGCTCAAATAGCGCGGCTTGTAAAAGAACTTATAGCTTTAAAGCTTATAAATAAGTGTGCAAGCGAACACGATAAGCGCTGTTTTATTTTAACGTTTACAGATCAGGGGGCCGTGCTTTTTGAAAAATTACTGGCCGCAGAAAAACATGTAAACGATCAAATGTGTAAAACGTTAAACCCAAATCAAATCAATGACTTTTTAAACACGGCTCAGCAAATGATCAAAAATATGCAATGATCTTTACTTCATTACTTGGCATAAGTTAAACAAAACACATATACTGTACACTTATACAGTATATGTGTTTTGGTTATTTATTTATGTTTGTTATTCCTATTTATATAGAAGCAGGTATTTGCGGGTTTGAATCTCCTGCAGCACAATACACTGAGCTTGGCGTTTCCCTTGATGAGCTATTAATAAAGCACCCTGATGCCACTTTTATTGGTATTGCGTCGGGTAGCTCTATGCAAGAAGTAGGGATTTTTGAGGGTGATTTACTTGTAGTAGACCGAGCAGAGCACGCTAAAGATGGCGATGTAATTGTGGCTAATTTAAATGGCTTATTTGTGTGTAAGCTACTTGATAAAACAAACGCTCGATTACTATCGGCTTCGCCTTTATATCAACCCGTTAATATTACGCCTAGCGATGAATTTCAGCTTGAAGGCGTAGTCAGTTTGTCAATTCGGATGCATCGCCAAAGCCCTGAGTTACTTTCATGTATGCCTTAGTCGATGCCGTGGCGTTTTATGCCAGCGCCGAGAAAGTATTTGATCCCGCCATTCGTTCAAAACCTGTGGTTGTGCTCACTAATAACGACGGCTGCGTATGTGCGGTATGCCCTATTGCGCGACGTTTAAATATTCCTAAATTTGGCCCTTATTTTAAAGTTAAGCAGTTACTAGAACAAAACAATGTGGTTGTACGCTCTAGTAACTATGAACTATACGCTAATTTAAGCGACCGAATGATGAGTGTGATTGGCCGCTTTTGTGACACCCAGCATATTTACAGTATTGATGAATCGTTTTTGCACTTTAGCGGCTACGAAAACGTTGTAAAAGATTGGCATACTTACGGGCACCTTATTAGACGAACCGTATGGCGAGAAACAAAACTTCCCGTTGGCGTGGGGTTTGGGCCAACGCCTACACTTGCAAAAGCGGCAAATCATGCAGCTAAAAAATTAACAGGCTTTGACGGTGTTGCTGTCATAAATGACGAAGCAAGCCGGCGAGCTATTTTACAGCGCATGGACTGCCAAGATGTATGGGGAATTGGCAAGCGCTTAGCTAAAAAGCTAAAAATAATGAACATAAACACCGCATGGCAGCTTGCCCAACAAAACCCAAAAACTATGCGCCGCGCTTTTAGTGTGGTGGTAGAGCGCACAGTAAGCGAGCTTAATGGCTTAGTATGTTTAAACTGGGATGATGTACGCCAAGATAAACGCGAAATTTACTCAACTCGCAGCTTTGGAGAGCGTATTTATGAACCAACCGCTCTTAAAACCGCTTTAATTAACCATGTCACTATTGTGGGCAAAAAACTAAGAGCCCAAAAGTCGCTAACAAAGCAATTATATATTTTTGCATCTAGCTCATCTCATGAAGATGTATTTTATAAAAAGTCTTATATGTATCAGTTTAGCATGCCAACAAACGATACTTGCGTTATGGCCAATGCGGTGTCTGAGGTGTTTGAAAAAATTTACCAACCTGGCGTGCGGTTTTATAAATGTGGTGTAGGTGCACTAGAGCTCACCGCTGAGCAATTTCAGCAAAGTGACTTATTTGCACCACAACAAGATAACCCAAAGTTAATGGGCTGTTTAGATGCTATTAATACCCGATACGGCAAGGGTATGTTGGGCTTAGCAAGTAGTAAATTAAACGATCGCTGGCATATGAACAGAGATTTTTTATCGCCTCAGTACACAACCCGTTGGCGAGATATACCAAAAATAAAATGCGATTTATAGACGCTTTAATTCAAACTTGCACTGAACATTAGCATTTTTAATCAAGTATTCTAACTGTGTATCAGAAACAAAATTTAGCGTACGGCTAACATCTAATATATCGTTATTATTGTCACACCGGTCTTGGCGTAAATCCATTGTTAAACCAATATTCGTATATTTAAACTTTGTAGTCACTAGGCAAAAATCAGGGACTTTATTAGTTTGTGTACCATTATGTAAATCAATAAAAGAAATTAAACTGCCAAGTCTAAAACCCAAATCGGTATTATTTTTATCAAGCCACATTAATGAGCCTGAATCGCAATAGCGAGCATCGCCAGAAACTAATTCATACTCGCCAACTTTACTATTAAACAAGCTAACAAACTTAGTTTTGTTACTAGGCAAAATCGTTTTAGCAAAAGACTGGTTAGCAAAAAATAAACAACAAACACACAATAGAACTTTATAATTCTTCATTAAAGAAACCTAACAAGTCACAATACAATTAGCTTAACACATTAAACCTACTTACTTATTTTAAAATTTATGCAAAAAAATCCCTTGATAGCAATCAAGGGATTTAATAGTTATACAATTAGACTGTTGTTATTTGTGAAACAACTGTGCTCTTCTATAAACAAACAAAGCGGTTAAGAGTAATAAGAAGAAACTTAAAGACCCCCCTCCACTTTTATCACCTTCTTTAGGTGTTGGCAGTGCAACAGGTACATCATTAACGGTAACGATAACACTTTGCTCTGTCTCCCCTTCACCATCAGAAACGCTGAGTTTAAAGCCAAGTTCACTTGTTACAGATACACTTGGCGCTGTAAACGACAATGTATTTGAATTAGCATCTTCAATTGCGACTTCTATACCTTGTGTTTGAACCCAGCTATAAGTAAGTTCAGATGACTCTTTGTCTGTCGCAGTTGCTGTAATGCTAACGTCTTTACCCTCATCAACCGATAAAGAAGATGAGCTCAACTCAACTGCTGGTAATTGATTAACGTGCATAAAGGTCACTGTATATACCTCTGTGAATTGCTCGTAACCATCTGAGATTAATAAAGTGATATCTGTAGTGAATGTTTCCTCTAATTCACCTACAATCAGTGTCGCTTTACTGTCTGTCTCTGAAGGCACCAGTGATAATTGAGGATGATCAATACTCCACTCAAAACTTAGCAAATCACCATCAGGGTCTGTTGTTCCTGACGCATCAAGCTCAATAGTTGAAAGCTCTTCAATAGTGGCTGGAATTGTTACATCTAAAATAGGCGCTTGGTTTAAGCTTTCTTCAGCTAACTTAGCAACTAATTCAATCACACCATTAACTTCACCGTCTAAGTCAAATTCACTGCCGTCTGTTACTGCAAAAGTAAAGCAACCTGAACAAATTTGCTCGTACACGTTACCAGTTAGCTTTGCGACCGACTGCCAACCAGTATTAGATAACAAACGAATTTGCATTTCTGAACTTAAAAGAGAGTTAACATACTCTGGTATCGCAATCTCAGCCGTACCCGATGAGTTTGAAAGTGTAATGTGGATATTTACAATATCACTTTTAGCTTGAAAGTGAGGTTCTGTAATGTCTAAGCTATCAAAGTAAGTACTTAAGTCTTGCTCTGAAATAGACATATCAGCAATCATTTGCGTTACAGTAGCCTGTTTAATATTACCTACCGAAAGGTGGTTAAACTCATCGATGCTACGAACCATATCACCTGAATCTAAAACAGCTGAATGCGTAATAGAAGAGCTATCTAAGTAATCAACAATGCCGTCTTTATCGCCATCGCTCACACCTTCTTCAGCATCAGGAATACCATCACCATCAGTATCTAACTCAAGATCATTGAAAGTAACTGCGTCAATCACACGTAGACTAATTTTATCCGTTGCAACAGCTTCGCTATTTTGTTTTATAGTGAATGCAATGTCTAGATTATCAGAATCTGTAAGTAATTGAGGCGTAAATGTAATATTCCATTTTGAGTGACCAATTTTATTTACAAAGTAATCACCTTGTGATGATAGCTGAAGCTCTATTGAATTATCAGCTGCTGCACTAGGTAAATTAACTGCATGAACATCAACAATAAAGTCTGACGAATCACGTTGAACTACATTGCTTATTACTTTCCCATCTTGATATAGATTAGTAATAAATTCAGGTTTTGCAGTTTCATTTAGAAAAACTAACTGGCTGGTATCATTTCTATCGGTAAATGAACTACTTCTCGTATTAATGCGAATATTAGACGCATTTTCAAAGAACTCACGTTCTAACTCTACCTTGACAAGGCCATGCAGGTTTGTAGATATATATTTACTAGTATTATTTCCAATCAGATCAAAGCTTACTGAACCGTAAGGGCTTTTACCACTTATGAATAAATCAATAACCGCATTACCATCTTGGTAAACATAGGTAGTGGGCTGGATACTAACCTTAGGAAAAACACGAGCATTTACTTCACCTGTAGAAGTATTACCCGCTCCATCAACGGCTGAAACAGGAATTAAGATATCCCCGGTTCTAAACACAAAGTTACTATCAATATCGATAATAGCTACATCCGATACACTATCGTAGATAGCATTAGAGTTAAATAATGCCGCTTTTATGTCATCAATTGAGCTGCCATAAACATCGACTGAGTAATAGTCTTGTATAACCGGTGGCGTTGTGTCAACTAAGGTTACCGTTTGAATAGCCGTCGTTTCGTTACCAACATAATCACGAGCAACCCATGTAATTTGATGTTCACCAAGGGGCAAGTAAGACCCAGAAGCAGCATAAACATAAGGTTCTAAATGCCCGTTATCAGTTGCCTCAGGAACAAAAACATTTATAACATTAGTATTTTGAGACGTTGCTTCAAGAGTAATTGGTTCTAAACTTGATACAAAAACAGGAGCTATATTTTCACCCAAGCTAGAGTCAGTTGGGTGACTATCTTCACTATCTAGCACACCGTCGCCATCTGTATCTGTAGAAAGCGGATTACTCGACATCTGATACTCGTTTAAGTTAGATAAACCGTCGTAGTCTGGATCATTTGATGCATCATAAGAATCAAGTGCATTTAGTCCATTCTGTGCTTCCCAATAATCTGGAATACCATCGGCATCAAAGTCACTAACTACATCCAGCTCAGCAGTCCATGAGATATTATCAACTGAAAAAGGCATATCTGCTAAGTAAGGACTTTCGTATTTTACCTTCACAATATTAAAACCATCATTTACCGGAATTAACAAACGAGAGCGATAATGCTTAATAATGTACTGGGTACCGTTAACACTAATTTGAAATGACGAGTTACTGTTTGAAAAGTAATCTAAATTAATGAACCCTGCCTCAAATAACCCTGCAATTGCAAAGCCGCTTATGCTACCTGCTGGAGAAGTATTTAGGCTTAAACTTGATGCACCATCCGTAGACCAGTTGGTATTAAGCTGCCATTGTGTAGTATGTTCTGCAAGCTCAGTAAACATAGCTGGCAAAAGCCCTTCTTCAAAGCTTTCATTTAGCTGAGAAAAAGACTGCACAGTTGATGTTGCGTCATTAGCAAGGCTTTGCCCATAGAACTCTTGGATATTAGTGTAACCATCAGCATCAAAATCTAAACTCGCATCTGAAGGGTCAAGTGGTAGCAAGCTATTATTAACTTCATAGCCATCACTTAACTCATCAGAATCTGTGTCAGCTGAATTTGGATTTGTTCCTAGGTTATACTCATCAAGGGCTGAAAGGCTGTCAACGTCATTGTCAGATTGTGCATCACTTGCATCAAAACGATTTAAACCATTTAGTAGTTCCCAGTAGTCTGGCATTTGATCGTTATCAGTATCGGTTTGATCACCGACTGGAAGCATAGCAAAATTATCAAGCCATACTGCATCAGCATCAGTTGATACTGATCCGTCTTTGGTATATTTGAACTCAATCTTATGCACCCCTTCACTAATATTAACTAAAAATGAAGTTGGTTCAGGTGCTTCTAAATCTCCACGCTCAGCAAAACCAATAACTTCTTGGCCATCTATAGTCACGATAAAAAAATCACAACAATATTCAGAATCAATTTTATAATCGAACGCTAAAACACCTTCTTCAAATAAACCCGTGACGGTAAACCCGCTAAACTGAGAATCAGAGATATCCCCAGAGCGAATACTTTGTGAGCCCTGTGTGGCAAAATCGTCTGTTATAAACCACGGTGCACTTGAGTCTACAGATTCAATCATCCATGTTGGAAGTGTATCGCTTTCAAATGACGTTGTGATATTTAAAGCAACAGGGTAAGAAGCATCTGACTGAGGGTCTGTATTTGCTTGATACTCTGTAAGGTTAGTAAATCCATCATTGTCAGTATCTTGTGACGCATCTGCGGCATCTGTAAGATTTAGGCTGTTGTTATACTCCCACCCATCAGGCATTAAATCGCCATCAGTATCTGAGTTGTTAGGTAAACCGTTATTTAAAAACTCAAGAAGGTTAGATAAACCATCGTTATCTAAATCAAGTGCTGAATCGTCAGTATATATATCCAAACCATAAGATAATTCCCACATATCTGACATACCATCACCGTCAGAATCAGGGAAGCTAGGCCCAATATATAAATTATCGATAAATACAGCATCTAAGCCTTCAGACACTATAACGTCTTTAGTGTACACAAACTTAACTGTATTGAACCCTGCAGGGACTGGAAAAGAAGCCACCTTCCAGTCAGTTAAGCCAGACTCATCAAGCACTAATGAATCGTTAATATAAACTTTGAAAAAGTCATAAGTTGCTTCAGTTTCCAATAGGTAGTTAAAGTTAACAAAACGTTGTTCGTCACTTAAAAATTGAAACTCAATGCTCGTTTGTTGCGAATCAGTAATGTCGTTGCTAGATAACACTAAGCCATCATGACCTTCATATTCAGTAATAAACCAAGGGGCTTGAGGATTTGAAGAAACTAAAAGTTCAGGGACAACTGCGTCATCAAAATTATAGGTAGTTTCAGGAAAAACAGAAGGTTCAGAGTTTGGATCAGTTGGGTCGCTGTTACCATAATACTCAATTAAGTTAGCCCAGCTATCGGAATCAAAATCAAGTTCTGCATCAGCTGCATCAAGTGGATTAAATGCAAAAGTGACTTCCCAACCGTCAGGCATACGATCGGAATCTGAATCCGCATTGTTAGGCATCGTCATGTAGACGTTTAATTCATCGTAATCAGATAAACTATCAGCATCAGTATCAACTGAGTTTGGAAGAGTATTTGCTAAGTATTCTTCCAAGTTAGAAAGGCCATCTTGGTCTAAATCTAAGTTGGCGTCATCGGCATCTGAAGGGTCTAGTCCGTATAAAAGCTCCCAGTTATCATCCATTAAATCTGAATCAGTATCGACAAACTTAATATTATCGCAAATAACTTCTACTTCATTAAATGCTGAAATTACATCAGATGCATTATAATTTAGGTCAATTGCAGAGTTGATTGCACCACATGCACCATCAATAAAACCACTTGAATTAACCCAGTAGTTTTGATTTGCCATTAGCATTATTTCAAATGCTTTTTGAGGATCCCAACCTTCAGTATTTGAAAGCAGGAAAAAAGCACGATTGAAAACACCACTACTAAAGTGAACATCCATGCCCGGGTAAAAATCGCTGGCTTTATCAATAGAAACACCATCTAATGAAGGCGTTTCAAAGTAACGAAGAGCTGGATCTACTTTTGAAATATCCGCCCCTGATAACCAGTCGGTTTCACCACGTAAAAAATATTCTGCGGTTTCGCCTGCCATATCAGAGAAAGACTCGTTAATTCCGCCTGATTGATTAGAGTAAATTAGATTGGAGTTTTGACTAGTAAAACCGTGACTAACCTCATGAGATACAATATCAAGTGAAACCAGCGGGTAAAACCTATCAGCGCCATCACCAAAGGTCATTGCTTGGCCATTCCAGGTGGCATTTTCCCAGTTATCTCCACTGTGAACTCGCATTAACAATTGAAATGTAAGCGGTGCAGTGTTGTACCATTGCTGATACATATCAAAAACAGCGGTTCCAAATGCATGAGCATCATTTAATGGAGAAAAAGCACCATTTATTTCCTTATGTGTATTACGATCACACGAGAATGAAAAGGCTTCACTTGGCTCAGAGCCCGACTCCATAGTGACCGTTTTCACTTTGTCATTCTCTAAAAAACAGGTCTCACCAACTTGAGTAACATTAAAGGCGTCTTTATCTGTACCGTATTCATATTGGCCAATTTTTTGATTACCACCAGGCCCTGTTCCGTCAACGCTCTGAATATTGTCCCACAGTTCAAAAATCTGGTAAGTAGATTCACTTATTAAACCAATTGGCATTTTTTCAATGCCATTCTCAGTTACTTTGAGTTCAATTAAGCGAACGTAGTAAGCTTTGCCATCGTGAATATAAATGTAGCGCTTATTATTTATTATTTCACTCTCTAGTGAATCATCTAATTTAGACTTAGTCAGCAAGGATTGAACCGCTTTTGACTGATCAAAAGTGGTGCTCGCTGTTTTATTCAAAGATGCAAAGTTAATGTTTTTAGCAAAAAAACCACTAATATGTTCGGAGTTAGACTGAACTCTGATTTGCTGACCCCACACTGGAACCCCAGAAAAGTATTGCTGCATCTTCTTCGAAGACGCATTAACTTGTTGTGAAAGGCTTAACTGAGGTTGTTCTAATTCTACAAAATAAGAACTTGCAGAAGGGTTATTAGCTATAGAGGCGTTTTGATTTAAAAGTTGCTTAACTTCTTGGGTGGATGATTTATTTATTCGCTGTGAAACAGCAGCTTGAGAACTTAGCGTGTTCAAAAAGCAAAATGCTATCAATCCTGATGAAAGTGTTTTATACATAACATTCCTATGTCGTATATTGTAATTATTCAGTGTCTATTCATTTAAAAACGCTCAAATGTAACATATTTGATAATGGAGAGTCATTCAAAAAGCTAGTTTAATAGGTACAATTGTTAACTAATGTAAAAAGTAACTAAATAATTAATTGAAACTATGATTTGAATTTTAAAGGTGTAAATAATAAATGATAAGCGTACAAAAAACTGCATAAACAAATTAAATATCTACGCAG
>OJDI01000646.1_pt1 | contig 12850 bp, 10 predicted proteins | sample 1592601 | NCBI WGS metagenome assembly OJDI01 (sample SAMN05416845, study PRJEB24817) | seawater metagenome | isolation source: Sea water | place: Canada:Atlantic | collected 2013-07 | reverse complement strand
CACACTGCATATCGTCGGCAGCGTCAGATGTGTATAAGAGACAGGTTGTTGATGGGCAAAATTTTAGATGAATTTTTAAGTAACACGCAGGACTCAACGGCAGCTCTGCGCGCAAGTTGGTGGTGTGCGGTAAGGTCAATATTCGGATTGCGCTCTGGCAGTTGGGCGCCAGCTAAACTGATGCAAAGGTTTCTAAGCACGCTGTTGTTTAAGTCCGCTTCACTCAGTTCACCGTTTTCTACTGCGTTCAGTACTAACTTATCGTTAATGCCGCCACTGCTGGGCATCTCTAGGTCGAGGCCTGATTGGACGCCTAATACGCGATCATTGGCTGCGCCCCAGTCAGTGACCACGGCGCCATCAAAGCCCCATTCGTCGCGCAGAACCTCGTTTAATAGCCAGTTGTGCTCGCTGCAATATTCGCCGTTCAAGCGGTTGTAGGCACACATGACCATCCACGGTGCAGATTTTTTAACCGCTATTTCAAAACCCTTTAAATAAATTTCGCGCAAGGTGCGCGGGTCTACTATGGCGTCCATATACATACGCCCAAATTCTTGGTTGTTCACCGCAAAGTGCTTTAGGCAGGCGCCCACGCCTTGGCTTTGAATGCCCGATACCAGTGCTGCTGCAATTTCGCCGGAAATCAGGGGGTCTTCAGAAAAGTATTCAAAATTTCTACCGCATAAGGGGTGGCGTTTTATGTTCATACCCGGACCGAGCAAAACGGCGACGTTTTCTTCCACACAATGTTCACCAAGTGCTGCACCAACGTCATGCATCAGTTCTCGGTCCCAAGAGCTGGCCAGGCTAGATGCGGTGGGGAAGCAGGTGGCTGGAATGCTTTTGTTTGCACCCAAATGATCTGCGGCTGCGCCTTGTTTGCGCAGGCCATGGGGGCCGTCTGTGACCATAACTGGAGCGAGTCCTAGGCGCTCAATACCTTCTAGGTGCCAGAAATCTTGGCCGGAACAGAGCTTCGCTTTCTCCTCCAAAGTGAGCTGCGTCAGTAACGCTTGGGCAGCTTGTTTGATTTCAGCTGAGATGGGTTCCGAAGTAGGTTCTGCGTGGCTCACAATATATCCAATGAATTTGATGGCGGTTAGGGTCGCAAAGATTTGTTGTTTTGCCTAGCGCTGGCTGAGGTTTTGTAGTGGCAATAGATGTCCTGCTAAATGCCATTCAGTGTCCTTCGTGTGCGTGTTTCAAGCACCTTGCTATTTCATAAGGTGTTGGCACATTCTTAGCCCTAATATTGTTGGTCATTGAATGGGCCAACGCTCTGATTAACCGAATTCATCGAGGCGCTATGTATAGTCCCAACCAACCTTATTCATCTAATCGCTCGCCGGTGGCGGCTGATAATTTGGTCGCAACCTCTCAGCCGCTGGCCGTACAGGCAGGCCTAGATGCCCTGCGTTGTGGGGGTAATGCTGTGGATGCGGCGCTGGCTGCGGCTATTACTCTGACAGTGGTTGAGCCAAATAATAACGGTCTTGGCAGCGATGCGTTTTGTTTGCTTTGGGATGGCAGTGAAGTGGTGGGCCTAAATGCCTCGGGTCGAGCACCTATGGATTGGAGTCTTGAGCGTTTTCAGGGTCTGAAGAGAATGCCGGAACTGGGCTGGGACAGCGTCACCGTGCCTGGCGCGGTGAGCAGCTGGGTGGCGTTGAGTGATCGCTACGGCAAGTTGGATTTTCCAGATTTGTTTAAATGGGCTATTCATTATGCGCAAGAGGGTTTTTTGGTGGGGCCAAAGTCCGCTTATTATTGGCAGATGTTGGCCCGCTATTACGATGATTTTCCTGATTTTGGCGAGCATTTTTTGCCGGCGCCAAATTCTGGTGAACGCTTCCGCCGGCCTGACTTGGCTAAAAGCCTGCGTCTTATTGCACAAAGTCATGGCCAAGATTTTTATCAGGGCGAGCTAGCTCAAGCCATTGCGGCTGCGTCACTTGCCGGTGGTGGCGCGTTGAATATGGCGGACATGTTGAGTCATCAGGCGGATTGGGTGGCACCTATTGCTCAGCATTATCGCGGTGTGGATTTGCATGAAATACCGCCCAATGGTCAGGGGTTGGCCGCGCAGATTGCGTTGGGCATTTTGCAGCATTTGCCAGTAGGCGAATTAGATACTGCGGCCCAGATGCATCACCAAATTGAGGCGATGAAAATTGCCGTGCATGCCTCGCAGGAGCATTTTGCCGATGCTGGGGCGATGTATTTAAGTCCAGAAGACCTGTTGGAAAAGGGCTCGCTAGAGGCGGCAGCTAAAAGCATTACCGATAAGGCCCAAGGCTTGCCGCCAATGACGCTGCCGGTGAGTCACGACACCGTGTACCTCACCTGCGCTGACAGCTCGGGCATGATGGTGTCTTTTATCCAATCTAACTTTCGTGCCTTTGGTTCGGGAATAGTAGTGCCGGGCACGGGCATTGCCATGCAAAACAGGGGTTCTGGGTTCGTGCTTGATGCTGAGCACCCCAACTGTGTGGGACCCAATAAGCGACCTTTCCATACGATCATTCCCGGCTTTGTAACAAAGGACGGCGCACCATTGCTCAGCTTTGGTGTGATGGGTGGACATATGCAGCATCAGGGGCATGTGCAAATGGTCAATAGAATTTGCGACCACGGGCAAAATCCCCAGGCTGCCAGTGATGCGCCACGATGGCATGTTTATCCAGATATGAGTGTGGGGTTAGAGGCGGGGATACCCGAATCGGTCGCCCAAGACCTTAAAGATCGCGGGCATGAGGTACGCTACGACGATAAAGAAAGCACATTTGGTGGCGCCCAACTTATTCAAAAGCTCGCCGACGGTTATGTGGGTGGGTCTGACCATAGAAAAGAGGGCATGGTCGCAGGCTTTTGATTTGTCGTAATATGCAATTTTGAGTATACAAATAGCTAAAAAGTCTATCTAAGCGCTGTTAGTGATGGTAAATATGTGAATAATGCATTTCACGACATATTTATTAGGCAGTGGTACGGATCATGGACATTCCTCAGGCCCTTCGCGACAACCCGATAGAGGGTGGTTTTTGGGACATAGCGCGCGTACACGACGTTTTTCTCGCTACCGAAGGTGAACGCTCTCTGCGCTCTACCGAGCGCTGGTTAGACGCTGCAACTTGGTTGCCCAAAGCGGTAAGTCTTACCCAGCTTGAGGATGAAGACGGTCGCGGGCTGAAAAGCGCGGTGGTCGATAGTTTGCAGGCGGTGGCCAAGCGTAAGAGACAGCCGGTATTCTTCCTGCAAATTGTCAGCGGTGAATTGGCTCCCATCTTGGTCCTCAATGACGGCAGACTATCCCGTCAGTGGCGCTTCTTGCCGCCGAATTATGCCATTGAGCACATTGCGGACGCCCTAGCAGCGGTCTTAGGTGACAAGTCTGGTTTGGTCTGGCCTTTTGGTTCAAGCATTGAGCTGTGCCGTGAATGGGTTGCCCAAGCGAAAACGCATAACATCACGCTGCCTTCGGGGGCGCGTTTAACCATTGGTTTGAGTGCCTTTCACCAGCCCAAGTCCGCCTCAATATCTGCCGTGTTGCAGAAAAAGAGCGCCAGCCCCAATGCGCAACCCGCAGGTCGTTTGGCTTCCAGCAAAGAAATGACCCACCTTGACCGCTTGGAAGCGGAGAGCATTCATATTATGCGTGAGGTGGTGGCTCAAGCTGAAAATCCAGTGATGTTATACAGCGTGGGCAAAGACAGTTCAGTGATGCTGCATTTGGCACGCAAGGCCTTTTACCCAAGCCCGCCGCCGTTTCCATTGATGCACGTAGACACCCGCTGGAAGTTTCAGGCCATGTACGATTTTCGTGATTATATGGCGAAAGAAAGCGGTATGGAGCTTATCGTGCACGTGAACCCTGAAGGCGTGGCGAAGAACATTAACCCTTTCGATCACGGCAGTGCCATTCATACCGATGTAATGAAAACTCAGGGGCTGAAGCAGGCGTTAGATGAGCATGGCTTTGACGTGGCCTTTGGTGGCGCGCGTCGAGACGAAGAAAAAAGCCGTGCTAAAGAGCGCATTTTTTCTTTCCGCAATGCCAATCATCGCTGGGATCCAAAGAATCAAAGACCAGAGTTGTGGAATTTGTACAACGGCTACAAAAATCCCGGCGAGAGTATTCGGGTATTTCCATTGTCCAATTGGACGGAATTAGATATTTGGCAATATATTTACCGGGAGCAAATTCCTATTGTGCCGCTGTATTTTGCAGCCGAACGACCGGTGGTGGAGCGCGATGGCATGTTGGTGATGGTGGATGATGATCGCATCAAGCTGGCACCTGGTGAGCAAATTGAAAGTAAATTAATTCGCTTTCGCACATTGGGTTGCTACCCTCTCACCGGGGCAGTTGAGTCTGATGCAGACGATCTTTCGTCTATCGTTTTAGAATTGCTCAATAGCCGGACCAGCGAGAGAGAGGGTCGGGCCATTGATTCGGATTCATCCGCTTCCATGGAGAAGAAGAAGCAAGAGGGGTATTTCTAGTGCAAACCCAGATAGAAAATTTGTCGCCAGAAGAGGCGCGCCGTCGTGTGGATGAATATTTGCAGGGACAAAGCGAATTAGACCTTTTGCGTTTTATTACCTGTGGCAGTGTGGACGATGGCAAAAGTACCCTCATCGGGCGCATGCTTTACGAGGCGCAACTGGTCTTTGATGATCAAGTCACTGCGCTGAAAAACGACTCCAAACGCCAAGGCACCCAGGGCGGCGACATAGACTTTGCACTGTTAGTAGATGGCCTGGCCGCTGAACGCGAGCAAGGCATTACCATTGACGTGGCCTACCGATTTTTTGGTACCGAGCACAGAAAGTTTATTGTCGCGGATACGCCCGGGCACGAACAATACACCCGCAATATGGTCACCGGCGCATCTACCGCAGATGTGGCGGTCATTTTGGTTGACGCCTCCCAGGGCATTTTGACGCAAACCCGGCGGCACTCTTTTTTGACATCGCTGTTGGGTATTCCTCATGTGGTGCTGGCCATCAATAAGATGGACCTTGTGGACTATGATGAAGAAACCTTTCACAAGATTACCGAGCAATACAACGAATTTGCCAAGCAGCTGACCTTTAAGAGTATTACGCCCATTGCGTTATCTGCGCTCAAGGGCGACAACGTGATTCAACGCTCAACTCGGATGCCTTGGTATCAGGGGCCAACATTGCTGGGTTTTCTAGAGACCGTAGAAGTAGGTCGCTTGAATAGCGAACATGGGTTTCGCTTTCCGGTGCAGTGGGTGAATCGTCCTAATGCAGAGTTTCGTGGATTTTCCGGCGCGGTCGCGGCTGGTAGCATTACCAAAGGCGACGCCGTAAAAATTATGCCGAGTGGTCTAGAGGCCGCGGTTGAAGACATTGTTTTGTTCAAAGACAGTTTGGATCAGGCGCTGCCTGGTCAGAGCGTGACACTGACATTAGACCGCGAAGTGGATGTGTCTCGCGGTGACGTCATTGTAGCCGCGGACGATGTGTGTGACGTTTCTGACCAATTTGATACGTCGTTGGTTTGGATGGAGGCAGATAACGGTTATGTGGGCCGGTCTTACTGGCTGATGCTGGGTGCAACACGCATTAACGCCACTCTGACCGAAATTCGTTACAAATATAACGTTAACTCGCTAGAGCAGTTGCCTACCCGCAGTTTGGGTTTGAACGATATCGGCCGGGTGTCACTGAGCGTTGATCAACCCATTCCTTACGAATCCTATGCCCAGTGCGCAAGTATGGGCTCGTTTATTTTGATGGACCGTTACAGCCATGCCACTGTGGCCGCGGGCATGATCAATTTTGGTTTGCGCCGCGCACAAAACTTGTACCCCCAAGATCACAGCGTGAACACACAGGCGCGGTCGCAGTTGATGGGCCATAAAGGCAAGGTGTTCTGGTTAACAGGATTGAGTGGGTCAGGTAAATCTACCGTTGCCAACGCTTTTGAAAAAGCCCTACAGGCTCAAGGCGTGCACAGCTATATCCTAGATGGCGACAATATTCGAACAGGACTCAATAAAGACCTAGGCTTCACCGAAGCGGATCGTGTAGAAAATATCCGCCGCACGGCAGAAGTGGCCAAACTGATGAAGGATGCCGGGTTGGTAGTGATTACCGCATTTATCTCTCCGTTTCGTTCCGAGCGAGACATGGCTAGAAGCCTATTTAGTGATGACGAGTTTGTTGAGGTGTTCTTAGATGTCTCTCTGGAAACCGCAGAGGGCAGAGACCCTAAAGGCCTTTACCGCAAAGCGCGGCAGGGTGAGTTGCCGCACTTTACTGGCATAGACTCCCCTTATGAAGCGCCTGAAACTGCGGAGCTTATTCTCGATACCGACGCTTTAAGTGTTGAGCAGTGCGTAGACAAACTTATGGCGTTGACTTAGAGCCGTGGGTAACCCAGTGAAAAACGCAGCGGCACCTGAGGGCGATTCGCATTTGCGTAGTGTGGCCAAAGCTTTTTCTTGGCGGGTCATTGCCACGCTAACAACCGGCGTCATAGCGTATTTGGTAACGGGTAGGCTAGACACTGCTGCGCTCATCGGCGGCATTGAGTTCGTGTTTAAAATCGGCATATTTTATGTTCACGAGCGTGTTTGGATGTGGCAGGGCAGTCTGGGTCGTTAGTCGCGCGCTACGTTCAACTTTGTCTGTGAATAAATATATTGAATAAGGTGAGGTGAGGCTAAGGTATGAGGTTAACGTTTTTGGTTAATTACGACCTTGCCGCGCTGTTGGCCTTAAACCATCTACTGCCTGCCTGCAAACAACACGACGTGTCAGTGTTCTATACACGTAAAACCCCATCGCCGAATGAGTATTCTTTTCAATCAGCGAAGCAGCCAACGGCCCAGCCGAAAACCCAACCCAAAACTTATCCAACAGCGCTGCAAAATCTTGCAGTATTTGAGGCAAAAGTTTTAACCGAAGACACTCGTCTTGCAAGCTTCAGTAATTTAGGTGCAATTGAATTAAACGACATCAACGGCGCTGACTTCCAGACCTTTACGGCATCCGCCCCAGATCTAGTCGTCAGTATCAGGCACATGTCGATACTCAAATCCCCGGTCATTGAAGTGCCTAAGCTCGGTGTGATCAATTTGCATTCAGGCTTGTTGCCCGGTTACCAGGGCGTTATGTCCACGTTTAGAGCCATGGTCAATGGCGACGTGAATCTCGGCACAACCCTGCACTTTATAAAAGATGCCAGCATCGATAGCGGGCCGATTATTGCCCAATCTAAAACCCTTGCACGTTACGACAAATCTTATCTATGGAATGTGCTGAATCTATATCGCGATGGCTGCACCAATGTGCTCACGACAATTGATTCAGTTGCCGAAGGGGAAGTGTTACAAGCCAAGTCTCAAGAGGGCGAGGCTGAGTATTTTACTTATCCAAGTGATGACGAGATTGACGCTGCGCCATTCCGTTTGTTTGAGGACAATGAATCCTTGCCTCAATACCACAGCCAGCACAATGCAGTGTATTGCTTTCGGGGTTAGTGGGCAGACGCTTTATAGGGTGATCCGTGATTTCGTTTTCTTCACAGCTAAGTGGATAATTTTTTAGCCTGCGGATTCGGTTCATCAAATATGAATTATTTGAAATCACGGGTTATATTGAGCGCAACGCTCACTACTACTATTCAAGGATCCTTCACTTCATGCAGGCCAAAGATCAATCGGCGAATCTTCCCTTGGACACCCAAGGCTTAGCGGCCCTAGCCAACCTCTATCACGCCTACTTCCTAGGTTTGCAGTTAATGGTCTCCACCCGCCTGGGTGAGAAGGTCATGGAGCAGTGGATGTTTCGTCTGTTTCGCCGTCAGCATGAAGCAAAATTTCTCACCAGTTTTAACAAGTTAGGTTTAGACCAATTGCCCCATGCGGTTGCGTGCGCCCAATACCACACGCTGTCTAATGGCATGGGTGGTGTGCCAGTGGAATACATGTATGAAAATGATACGAAAGCCTGGGTGCGGTTTCGTTACCCACGCTGGATGTACGCTGGGCCTACCATTTGCGGCGTGACTGACGCAGTGAGTCGCGGCTTTTTGCAGGGCTGGTACGGACATAATGGCGTGTCGCTGAATAATCCTCGGCTGGGTTTTGTTTGTGTCTCTGAAGATATGACTGGAGAATTTGGCCTCTGTGGTTACTTTAAAGAATTCCACCGCGATCTTTTGCCCGACGAGCGCCTTACCTATGCGCGCCATGAGCGACCACCTGCCTTTAAGTCCGCGGAGCAGCCACAAGCGCCAAAAGGTCAGTGGGATGAAGCGCGCCTTTTAAAAGCACAGCGTAATTACCCAATGGAATATCTGCGCAATGGCTTGATCGAGTTGGCAAGTGTGATTGGCCCTGAAGAGGCTCAGCGTCATGGCGAGTTGGCAGCGCGATTGATTGGTTTGCAGTATGCGCGCGAAACAGCCCAGCTTTTGCAGATGCCAGAAGAGGAGGATGCGTCAGCGGAGGAAGATTTAGCGCGGTCCGCTATGCTTTTGGCGCGGTTGTTTCGCGCCATGGATGATCGAGTAGAGGTGATGGCGGACGATCAAGGCAGTGCTGGGGTTGTTCTACTGCACGGTGGCCTGCGCATAGTTCGTGGTCTGGAGGAGGCGGATATGGCGCTGGTACTGTCATGTTGGGGAGAGCTTTGGAGTGGCTTTCTTAATGCCGACCGACAGCTGAAATCTCTAGAGGTATATTTGGACGGGGAAGGTTTGCGTTGGCTGGTGAACACTAATCCAGGCTAGTTGGCCCCAGAGTCTATAGCGGTTAAGGTGCGTACTGATTTTTTTGACGAAGGCTTTGCCACTCGTTGCTTGTTTGCGAGCAGTTTTTGCGAGCAGCCATCACAAGTACGCTGGTGTTATTTGCGAGCTTTAACTGTCGAAACGAAAGATCCGGTAAGCGACAAATTGGGGAATTGGATGATTTTATTAGGACGTATTTTGTCAGGCTTAATACTGATGAGCTTGGTCAATGCTGCGTTGGCAGATGACTACTCGGCCCCCCGTGGACCCGGTGGCAAGCCCGATTTAAATGGTGTTTGGCAGGTCTTCAATCGGGCCAACTACGACATTGAGCCCCATGCGGCTCGTGCTTCACTGGCCATGGTCGAGGGCGACTTAGGCCCCGTGCCGGCGCCCTCTATTGTCGCCATTGGCTCGCTGGGTTCAGTGCCAGGTGGGTTAGGTGTGGTGGTGGGCGACAAAATTCCCTACAGCCAACAAGGTCTCGCGAAAAAACTGCAAAACCAAGCCGCTTGGCTTACCAGTGATCCAGAAATTAAATGCTACCTGCCCGGCATTCCTCGGGCCAACTATATGCCTTATCCGTTTCAAATTTTGCACAGTGAAAGCGCCCTATTCTTCTCTTACGAATACGCGGGTGCCGTACGCAATATTCATCTCACAGACCCGGGCGAGGCCCCCATTGATTCTTGGATGGGCCAGTCTTACGGCTATTGGGAGGGCGATACGCTGGTGATTGAGGTGACGGGCCAAAATGATCGAACTTGGTTCGACCGCGCCGGCAATCACCACAGTGATGTGATGAAAGTCACCGAGCGTTATACGCCCACCAGCGATTACACTATGGATTACCTGGTGGCTATTGAGGACGATAAGACCTTCACTGCGCCATGGCAGATGCAAATGACTTTGTATCGCCGTACGGGAGCGGATGCGCAAATACAGCAGTTTAAGTGTGTGGAGTTTGTAGAAGAGCTAATGTACGGGTCTTTACGTAAGGGCGTGCACAAGGGCGCTGACCACGACGTTAAGTAGTTATTTTTAAGCCTGATTAAAGAAGTTTATGAAACTCACCGTCTATCTTATTTTCCTCGTGCAGTTTTTGCTCTGGGGCTGCGGCGCTAAACAAGAGACCTTGTCTATTGCCACGGGAGGTCCAGCCGGACTCTACTACCCTATTGGCGGCGGCATGGCCTCAATCTGGTCCGCTGAATTAGATGCCGTGAATGTTAAAGCGGAGGTCACTGGCGGGTCTGTGATTAATGTCATTCAGGTGTCTCGTCGCGAAAGTGATATGGGTATAGCCATGGCAGATGTGGTGACTGACGCCTACAAAGGGCAGGGGCGCTTCCCCCAGCCGCTGCCGCTGAACGTATTGTTTACCGCCTACCCAAATATTGTGCACATTCTCACCTTGGCGGATAACGGCATAGACAGCCTTGAAGATATGCGCGGCAAGCGTATATCTGTTGGCGCCCAAGGTTCAGGCACCGCTGTTGCGGCAGAAAATGTGCTCACTGGACTGGGCATTGGTATGGAAGAAATAGCCGTGCGATACCTGAGCTTTGGCGAATCTACTTCCGCGCTGAAAGACGGCACCATCGACGCTGGCTTCGTTGTGGGTGGTTTGGGCTTGGCAGCGGTGACTGAACTTGCCGTGACCCGAGACCTGAAATTAATCAGCCTGAGTGAAGCGCAACTGCAACGGCTCGGCGAGCAGTTTCCCGCATATGCGGGCTACGTTATTCCAGCGGGCACCTATACCGGCATTGACACAGACACCTCTGGTCTTGGTATTTGGAGTGTTATCGTTGTCCATGAAGATATGCCAGAGCAATTGGGCTTTGCCCTGACCTGCAAGCTCTACCAACGCCGTGACCAATTACTCAAAGTCTCTCAGGTGGCCAAGGCCATGACGGTGGCCAATATTCATAAGCTGGCTGCGGTGCCGTTGCATCCCGGTACACAGCGTTATCTAAAAGATCCGAATGCTGCGTGTAATGAAGCGGGTGCTGAGTTGGCTAGCGGTGCTGGCAGATGAAGAGCGCAGCGGTGATAGGTTAGAAGATGTTGTCCGAACATAATAAAGATCACTGGCTGGTCGGCCGTATTGCGCTGTTGGCCGCCGTTGGGTTATCAATTTTTCAGTTGTGGCAGCCTTTAGCTGGATTTTTTCCCGCAGAATTTTTGCCTTTTGAATCGGTCTTAGGCCTGCAACCTGCCACTTACTTCAGGCCAATCCACTTGTGCTGGATTTTGTGTCTGGGGTTCCTGGTTTATCCACTGAGTACTCAGGTTAGTACTCAGGTTAGTGCTTTGCGCTGGCTAGACTTCGTTTCCATCTTCGCGGTGCTTTGGGCCAGTGGAAGGATTTTGAGCTTTGACTACCGCTCTATAGAACACCTGTTAAATGGCCTGAGTAATGAAGATTTTGCTGCCGGCCTAATTATTGTTGTGGCCACCCTTGAGATGGCCAGGCGCTCGGTGGGCGTTGTGATGACGGTGGTGGGTTTGGTCTTTTTGATCTACAGCGCATATGGCAATGTGCTGCCAGATGTCCTAGCCAGCAAAGGGTTCAGCATTGAGCGCATTATTCGCTTTCAAGTATTCACTGGGGCCGGGCTTTATGGCGCGCCCATTGGTATTGCTGCCGGTGCGGTGTTTAGTTTTGTATTGTTTGGCGCGTTTTTGCAGGTGACCGGCGCGGGACAGTTTTTAATTGATTTATCTTTTGCCGCCGCGGGTAAGTACCGGGGCGGTCCGGCCAAAGCATCAGTGCTTGCGTCAGCGGCCATGGGTTCAATATCTGGCAGTGCCATTGCCAATACGGTAACCACGGGGTCGCTGACAATTCCTATGATGAAGAAGCTCGGTTATAAGCCAGAGCAGGCGGCGGGTATAGAAGCGGCTGCGTCCACGGGGGGGCAGATCATGCCGCCAATTATGGGGGCCGGCGCTTTTGTCATGGCAGAGTTCACTAAAACCCCTTATGGCGAAATTGTTTGGATCGCACTGGTACCCGCGATTTTGTACTTTAGTTCAGTGCTTTTATACGTTCACCTAATGGCAGCCAAGGCAGGCTTTAAAGGTATGCAGGGGCAACCTGGCGCTTGGGGCGTGTTTATTAACGGTTTGCATTTTATGTTGCCCCTGGGTTTGATCACTGCATTGCTGTTATGGAACTACTCACCCGTATTGGTGGGCGTAGCAGGCACTGCTGCTGTAGTGGTGGCAAGTCTATTGCGCAAGCACACACGTATTGGCTTAAGGCAATTGCTGGAGGGTCTTAAACAAGGCGCAATGCTGGCGATTTCAATTTCTATTGCCTGTGCGGTGGCTGGCATTGTGGTGGGCGTTATTGGTCAGACTGGTGTGGGTCTGCAGTTTACAGAATCCGTTGTATCGCTCAGCAGTGGCCAGCTCTGGTTGGCTTTGTTGCTCGTGGCCATTGCCGCCCTAGTACTGGGTATGGGTTTGCCGGCGACGGCTGCCTATATTGTCTTGGCAGTGATGACCGGTCCGGCATTGCAAGAGCTGGGTTTGGCGTTAATCACCGCGCACATGATTATATTTTGGCTGTCACAGAGTTCTAACGTTACCCCACCTATTGCCTTGGCAGCCTTTGCCGGAGCAGGTATTGCCGGTGCTGCGCCCATGCGTTCGGCAGTGGAAGCCTTTAAGTTAGCCAACGGCCTGTTTGTTATTCCGTTGATGATGGCTTACTCGCCGCTGTTGTTAACATCAGAATTCGGTTGGGCGCCGGTGCTTGGGGCAGCGGTGGTTACAATGACCATGATTGTGGCCGTAGCGGTTTGTGTTGAAGGTTATTTGTTTACTCATGTGGCCAACGTTTCGCGTTGGGCCTCATTACTGGTGGCTGGACTGTTGGTCTATCCCAACGATGTGAGTCACTACACTGGCTTGTTCTTGGCGTTAATGGTGTTTGCGAAGAACTATTTCGACAGCCGGCGACAAACGGCGAGCTAACTAATGCTGCCCAATCTTAATCAATTCTAAGTTGGGTGAGTGCTGTCTCTTATACACATCTGACGCTGCCGACGATATGCAGTGTGTAGA
>OJDI01000642.1_pt1 | contig 12866 bp, 14 predicted proteins | sample 1592601 | NCBI WGS metagenome assembly OJDI01 (sample SAMN05416845, study PRJEB24817) | seawater metagenome | isolation source: Sea water | place: Canada:Atlantic | collected 2013-07 | reverse complement strand
GCGTCAGATGTGTATAAGAGACAGCAAACAAACGCCTTGAAAGCAGAGCAACAAACACAACAGCAATTGCATAATTTAAACAGTGAACTAACCAATAAACTAAGCCAAGTAAATACAAAGCACGCTGAGCTAACGTCGCAAATTAGCGATCTAACCACAACACTTAATGCACAATTTGAAAACAGCAACTTTTGGCAACAGCTCCAATCAGGCGCACTGAACCTAAATGATTTAAGCCAACAGGTTGAGCAGTATCAGCATACATATGCGCAACTTGAGCAAAGTCAAAAACAAATAGACACAGCCAATCAGCAATTACAGCAGCTTACGCCATTAATAACTAAAAGCGAAAGTGCACTTAAAACGCTAAAAGATGATTTAGACAATGCTCAACAGCTAAAAAATACAACCCAAAGTGAGCGCCTTGGGTTGTTTAATAACGAGCAAATAAGCGTAAACGACTACCAAACAAAAATTAATGCCCAGCTTGAGCAATGCCAAGCTCAGTTAACTAACAGCCAGCAAACTTACGATAACGCTGTAAAAAAACGAGACGAGCATGCAATTGAGCTTAAAAACGCAGAGCTGCGTTTAGCCGAGCAAAGCACGGAGCTTAAAACACTTGAAGAGCGCTACAACGAATGGTTTAGCGACTTTAAAGCCCAGTACAGTGAGGCAACGCACGAGCAGATCACAATTTTACTAACGTTAAGCAGTGAGCAAATTAAAGCCCATTTAACCCAGTTTGAGCAGCTTTCAGCTGCACTTACTGATGCAAATGCAGCGCTTAAACAGCAACAAAGTGCGCATACAGATCACCAAAATACTAACAAGCCATCACAAAACAACGCTGAACTTAGCGAGCAATTAACGGCATTAAATACAAAGCAAACTGAGCAGCAAAACAGCTTACTTACCACCAATACTGCTATAGAACAGCACAACCAAAATGCCAAAGCACTTGAGGGTAAGCAAACTGAGCTAGCCACCCTTAAAAAGCGAGTTGAACAATGGCACTTACTTAATAAAGTATTGGGCGATGCAACCGGTAAAACCATGCGTAACTTAGCGCAAACACAAACGCTAAAAATTTTACTGCATTACGCTAATAGCCACTTAAAAACCCTTAATAAACGCTACGAGCTTACAGCCATTGCGCAATCGCTCGATATTGCCATTATTGACCGCGACATGGCCGACGAACAACGCTCGGTTAATACACTCTCTGGCGGTGAATCGTTTTTAGTATCACTAGCGCTGGCATTAGGGCTTGCATCGCTTTCGTCAAATAAAGTACAAATCAACTCTTTGTTTATTGACGAAGGGTTTGGTACGTTAGATAGCGAAACACTCAGCGTTGCTATGGACGCGCTCGATTCGTTGCAAGCACAGGGCCGCAAAGTAGGGGTTATATCGCATGTGAGCGAAATGAGCGAACGTGTAGCCACGCAAGTTCATGTAAGTAAGCAAAGTGGTGGATACTCCACTATTGAAGTTTTATAAGCTGATTAAAGGAGTTAAAAATGCCGACATTTACAGGCGAGCAAGCAACACATTACGATAGTCGCATTACCCGCTTAGTACCTGGTTATGAGCTATTACACCAACTTACCAATGCACAACTACTCGCTACGTTAGCAGACAACGCGCATATTTTAGTAGTAGGAGCCGGTACAGGTAAAGAAATACTCGCCCTTGCCGCGCTTAACCCTACTTGGCAATTTACCGCGCAAGATACCTCAAGTGATATGCTCGCAATTGCTAAACAAGCGTTTGAAGAGCACGGCATAGCAAAGCGCGTTAACGTTATTGAAGGCGAGCTTGATAAGCTATCTACTAAGGCCGATGCGGCGCTATGCCTACTCGTAATGCACTTTTTAAAAGACGACGGCAGCAAAAAGCAGCTACTCAAAAACATTAAAGCTAATTTAAATAAAGGCGCAAACTTATTTATTAGCGATTTAATGAAACCCGAAACCGACTTTGAGCGCGAAGCACAAATTACTGTGTGTGCCGATTTAGGCTTAAGTGACGCAGGGCAAGCCTACACAGCTCAAAATTTAGAAAGTGAGTTTTACCCACTTGATAGAATGCGCTTAAGTGAATTACTTAACGAGTGCAAATACGGTATTCCTAAGCTTTATTTTAAAGCGCTTGGTTTTAGCGGATACGTTGTTAAATAGTCTTAACCTTAGCACCGATCTGGCTTCAGTCGGTGTTTTCCTTTGAACACATTCTTACATCTTCTAACAGGTACAAACAAAACTCTCACAGTTTTATTACGAATTAGTGAATATGATTATACTCATTACCAACACAGAGAATAATCATGAAAAAAAGTTTAATTGCCCTTTTATTACTATCTGGCTGTGCCTCTCAGGGCGTTGATCGCGATGACCAAGGTCATATCATTAAGCATTACTATGCTACGGTCGAATCAATTGAAAAGGTAAAGCTGTCATCAGAAATCGGAACCGGAATCATGGTTGGTGCAGGCATTGGTTTAGCCGAGGATTTAGATGGTAACACTGAAGACATGATCAGCGGTGCCATTGCGGGAGCATTGGTTGGCGGACTTTTCACGGCCTTATTTGAAGGCGGTAACACAGCATATCAATACACACTTAACGATGCAGATAACGGCGAATTTATTGTAATTCAAAAGACAAAACTGCCGAAAAGTACTCGCTGTGTAAGAGTAAAAACAGGAAATAAAGTAAAGCTAGAAGCGACTAATGACAGCTTTTGCCTAAATATAAATAACACCAAAAGCTAACCTAGCTTCAAGGCTCGTATTATTAATTACTTACAAAATGTTGCAATTAAACAAACCCATTAAAATTACTTTTTGGTGTGCTTTGGTATAAGCTCTTTAGCAGTATTTTTATCCATCAAGGAAGCACTATGAAGTTTGAACAGTTATTAAATAATTTTGATATGGGCGTGTGTGTTGAGCAACTTCAAAAAGAGTCGTTATTAGACCTGGCTTTACTTTTTGTCACTGTTGATGGTTCTATTGCTGACGAAGAGCTAAATGTAGTGAGTGCTTGGGCACAAAAAATTGAGTGGAACTCAGCAATAGAAATAGACAATTACATAATAGAAATGACTAAAAAATGTGTTTCAGCGGTGCAAACAAACGAAATAGAGTCATTTATTCAACACCGTATGTCGCACATTATTGACCAACCAATGAGGGTGTTTGTTTTAGAGCTTCTTAAGCAAGTAATTGAAGCTGATGGCATAACCCACGAAAACGAACTTAAAGCATTGAAAATTGTTGAATCTATAGTGTAATTAAAATACTAAAAGCTCGGTTACTGAACGTTAATCAACCCTGGACCGGGGACTTTTAATGAAATTAAGTTTAACCAATCTCTTTAAGCGCAGATAGCGCCGCCTGTGCTTTATCTATTTGTACAAAAATATGGTCGTGATAAAACGCAGCCACTACATTGGCGCTAATATTATGCTCGGTTAATTTGGCCGATACCGCAGCGGTTAAACCAACAGCCTCAAGACTTGAATGCACATTAAGGGTTATTAAATTATATTTACCTTCGTAAGTAATACCGGCTTTATCGGCGGTATCTGCATTTAAAATAAGGGTTAGGCCTTCTTCTTCAACGTAACTAGCAAGCGGGTTTAAATGAACGTAGTCAGCAAGGTCGCCTGCTAAACAGCAAAATATATATTCACCCTGTTTAAGCTCGGGGTTCATTGATTTTAATAACGTATTTAGCTCTAAAATTCCCACCATGTTGACTCCTTACATTTTTAATTAGCTGTTTTAAGCTTAGCTACAAGCCCGCTTAATCGGGCTATTTTAATATTACTTAACTGCCTGTAATCAAAGTACGGGCACACAATAATGTTATTCGTTGTATCAATTGCAAACTCATCGTCTAGCCAATTAAATTGCGCATTAAGCTTACCTTGTTGTAATAAGTTTTTAGCATGGGTTCGCCCAGCAATAATATGCAGCTGGTTTTTATTAGTGCCGTTAATAATGGGGACACTAAATAGCAGCGCTGTTTTACTGTTTTTTTGCAGTAAAAATGTATCGCGATACGCTTGCCAGCTATCGGCTTGTTTAGCAAAGCTGTAATGCTCGCTGGGTAGCGCAAACAATACTTTAGCGTATACGTTAAACACTTTACGCCAGCCATTACCACAGTGCTGGTTTATGGTATTTATTTGCTCGTTTATTACAGGCTCAACACTTTGCAGGGTTTCAAAGTAGGGCATAGGCGGTGCTTTTGCGACATACACGGCTACATTAAAATCATGCTCACCTAGGCCAATAGCTTGCTCACTCACACTAGCTCGCCTTTTTTTGCGCTAAAATACGGTCGAGGTTATTGGCAAAGTTTTGGCGGTCGGTTTGGCTAAGCGGTGGTGGCCCGCCACTCATTTCTACGCCGCTTGAGCGCATGGTATCCATAAAGTCGCGCACGTTTAACAACGAGCGAATATTTTCTGGCGTGTAAAGCTCACCACGCGGGTTAAGTGCTTGGCCACCGTTATCTATAACTTCACTGGCTAGGGGTATGTCGCCAGTAATAACTAAATCGCCTTTTTCTACACGCTTTACTATTTCGTCATCGGCCACATCAAACCCGCTCGAAACCTGTACGCGGCTTATGAATTTTGAAGGCGGAATGCGCATTGCATGGTTAGCCACTAAAATGGTTGGTGTTTGCGTGCGCTCTGCTGCTCTAAAAAGTATTTCTTTTATTACCACAGGGCATGCGTCGGCATCTACCCATATTTTCATGCTTAAATCTTTTAATTGCTCTAGTATTTAACTGATCCTATAGCAATTTATTTTAATCGGCTAGCAAACTTTATTTGGTTAAAGCCGTACAAACTGCATCACATTTAAAAAGGAGCTTTCATGAAGGCCATTACGACTATTTTACTTATTACAGGGTTATTTTTACTCACTGCCTGCACAAGCGCACCTGAAGGAATTACCCCCGTTAAAAACTTTGACCTTGAGCAATACAAAGGTAAGTGGTACGAAATCGCCCGCCTAGATCACTCATTTGAAGAGGGCATGGAGCAAGTAACCGCAACTTACACAGTAAACGACGACGGCACAGTAAAAGTGCTCAACAAAGGTTTCATAACTAAAGAGCAAAAGTGGGATGAAGCAGAAGGCTTAGCAAAATTTGTAGAAGGGACTGACACAGGCCATTTTAAAGTCTCGTTTTTTGGCCCATTTTATGGTGCTTACGTAATTTTTGAATTAGACCAAGACGACTACCAATATGCATTTATTACAAGTTATAACCGTGATTATTTATGGTTTTTATCACGTACACCTACCGTTAGTGACAAGCTTAAACAGCATTTTATAGCTAAAGCAAACAAACTAGGCTTTGCTACAGAACAAATTATTTGGGTTAAACAGTAGTTATTTAGCGATGTAAAGGGGCTTTACAATTGTAGGGCATATGATTGTTACAGCTGTAATAAAACGATCATCTTACTGTAAGGTAAGTTAAATATGTTCGGGCTATATTAGCTGCACTTGCAACGAGACATGCAAGTGTTGGACATACTGAATATCCCCCCTATTGTTGGCAAGCTTTATAGCTTGCCATTTTTTTTGCCTAAAATTAATGGCTTTCTTTGGATCAGATTTTTACTAACTAAAGTGAGTTTACTATCAATAATAGTCCTGATGAGCCAATCAGTAACATATTTAAAAAGCTAAATGGCTTAATCAACTTTTCTATAAAATTATAAAAAATCGTTATAATTAATACACTTAACCCCATAAAACCACAAAACAGTAAAGCTCCATATCCTTGCTGCGTAACAACACAGAATAATAAACTTAGTAAAATACTGATCCAAGCAACTATTAGCAGCAAATTACTTTGCAGATTAGAGGGACGCTTTGTAAACACCGTTTTAAAATGCACTGGTTTTGCCAAAGCAAAACCATTAAAAGCAAACAAACAGAGGCTAAAGCTAAGTAAATCAATCATGCTTTTTGCCTCTTTTTATTATTGGTTAGGTTATTAGCTGTTTTTTTAGATGCGCTAGAAGCAGTACGTAATTTTTCGGTTTGTACTAAAAACAGTATGCTAAACAGTAAAAATACCGCATCGAAAATAAACAAGGCCCATTGTTTATTAAGTAAGTAGCTCACTATATTGCCCTGTGTGGTGAGCGCATTTATTGCCGGTACACTCAAACACGCGAGGGCATTTATGGCAGCCATTACACGCCATAGCAGCCTATCGCGCTTTAAAAGTGCCATAAGGGCAACCACTAACCATGCTAAAAAGAACACTGTAACTTCTTTTTCACCACGTCCGGCTACGGTTGGACTAAGTAATCTATTGGCAATAAAAAAGGCGCAAGTAGCCAGTGGTAAACCCATAATAGTGGCAAGGTTTAAACCTTCGACTAATTGTAAGCCAAATGAGGCTTTACCCTTATTACGCTCGCGTATGCGTTTAGCCCACATTATGCAGCCAGAGCCAATCATTACGCAGCCTGCAATACCGCCAAGTACGTATAACCAGCGCAGTAAAGGCGTAGCAAAGCGCCCTGTATGCATAGAGTTAAGTGATTCATAAAGTGCTTTACTACTGCTAAGTTCGTCATCAGTTTGTGCAACTAATTTGCCGGTAGCACCACTAAACAAAAGCCGCGGAGATTGATCGCGAAGCGCCTTTGCAGGGCTCACCAATACCGTTACTGTTGAAGCGGCCATATTCGGTTTACTAACCTGAACACGCGTAATATCTGCGCTAGGCCACTTAGTATAAACTTGATCCAAAATAGTGTTTATAGGGAGCAAATCTGCACTGCCTTGGGCGTTATTAGTCACGTTATTGCTAGGTGTTACATCGTTAAAAAAGCCACGCATACCCTTGTCGTAGGTCGTTAACGCAGGGTAGGGGAACAACATAAATATAAGCGTAATAATGCCTGTGTAGGTAATCATTAAATGAAACGGCAAGGCAAGTACCGAGCTTAAATTATGCGCATCTAACCAGCTACGAGTCCCTTTATTGCGCCTAAAAGTAAACATATCTTTAAATATGCGCTTATGAATAACCACGCCCGAAATTATTGCCAGCAGCATAAAAAAGCTGGCAAAACACACCACCCAACGCCCTGTTATGGCATCTAAATAATAAAGCTGATAGTGCAACCTATAAAAAAAGTTACCGCCTTTGGTTTCAACAAAAGGGGGCAGCGCTTGCATGGTGTTTGGGTTTAATTGGGTATTTACAAACTGGCTGCGGCGCTGTCCTGGCTCTTTAGGTTTTGCATAGCCATATACTAAATACGGTATTCGCTCTTCGGGCAAGGTAATACGCCAACTAGGGGAGTTTGCAGCGTGCTGATTTAAGTAATCAAAGCCCTTTATAATTTGCTGCCTCTGTGCGGCCACTCTGTCGGTTTGGGCTTGCACATTGTGTATAGCAGGTTGATTCCAGAGGTTTATTTCGTCTCTAAAAAAACTCGCTGTGCCTGCAAAAAATATTACGTAAATAATCCAACAGGTAAGTAAGCCCACCCAGGTATGCAGCCAGGTCATCGACCTAAAAAAGCTGTCTTTCATAGCCAACCCTTCAGTAACGCCAATACAGCAACAAAAAAACCGGTACTTAGTAAAATACTGATCCATGCAGTTTTTAACGACTTGACCGAAAACGCATAAATAAACACTGCGGCGTAAATTAAAATACTGATAGACACACACAGTAATACGGCATCTTGCTTAGCAATAGGCAGCAGCACACTTAATAATGAAATACACGCTGAGGTAAACGCATAGCCACCTACTATGGCAATAATAAAACGCAAAAATACTAACACTCTATAGCTTTGGGCCACCTTTAAAAGCGCAGCTAGGTTAGTTTTTGTAAAAGGTGCTATGTGCAGAGGTGCCTGCATAGTTAACAAATCCCTTATTCAAATACGAAGATAAAAATAAGGGGTTATTATAAAGCTTACAAATACAAAAGATAGTGATTCTCATTTGTATATTATAGATAATTTTACATTAGTGCCTAGCATGTTGGTAAAATACTGATCTCTGCCGTTTTAGGGTTATTGCTTAGCTAATAACGAAGGTTTACAGTGGTCAATACTGGCAAGCCAAAGAGTAAATTTAAAATGAGCAACCACGAAAAACTAAATTATGTAGAGTTTCCCGCGTGCGATTTAACAGCCACAAAAAGCTTTTTTACTAACGTGTTTAACTGGCAATTTACCGACTACGGCCCAGAATATACGGCGTTTAGCGGCCAAGGACTTGATGGTGGCTTTTTTAAAGCACCGCTTAAATCACTTACTCAACATGGAGCCGCACTGCTGGTGTTTTACAGTAACGACATTCACGCAACCTATAAAAAAGTAGCGCAATATGGCGGCAAAATAGTAAAACCTATTTTTGAGTTCCCCGGTGGTTGCCGCTTTCATTTTACCGAGCCTAGTGGTAACGAATTTGCCGTATGGTCAGAAAAACAATAAATATATCAAGTGATTAGTTGTTATTTTTAGATGAGATCACGATTTTACCAACTAATAACTAATTTGAGTAAAATAAACCGATTTTTTACCAACTCATTAGGTCTAAATGGCCATTTAGAACAAAATTTAAGCATTTAAGGCCAAATTTATATGGATCCGATCAATTTAATTGAGCAAGTTAGTAAATGCGTGATCTGTGAACCTCATTTACCGTTAGGTGCTCGCCCCGTTATACAATTTAATGCCAATGCGCGTATTTTAATTGCTGGCCAAGCGCCAGGTATTAAAGTGCACCAAAGCGGTAAACCCTTTAACGATGCCAGCGGAAACCGCCTGCGCGAATGGCTTGGGCTAACACCTGATGAGTTTTATAACGCGAGTAATGTAGCTATTTTACCTATGGGCTTTTGCTACCCAGGTAAAGGTAAGTCGGGCGACTTACCTCCGCGTAAAGAATGTGCACCCGCATGGAGAGCGCAATTACTAGCCGCTCTGCCAAATTTAGAACTGACAATCGTGCTCGGTAAATACGCGCAGGCTTATCATTTACCGCATACTAAAAAGAGGCCTTTAACCGAGTTAGTAAAATCGTGGCGTGAGTATTGGCCACAATATTTAGTATTACCGCACCCAAGCCCTCGCAATAATATTTGGCTTAAAAAGAACCCATGGTTTGAGCAAACAGTATTACCAGAGCTAAGCGTTCGTGTAGCTACAATATTAAGCAAAGAGCCACAATGAACAGTTACAAAACAAATGGTTATATGCTTGTAAAGGGGCTTTACAGCGCCAACGAGCTAAATGTACGTCATGCAAAAAATAATAAACTGCCAAGCGATGACTTAACTACAGGCAAAGTTATTAAACATAATGCGGGTGACTTACTGCTATTTTCAGCCAATATGATTCACCGTGGCTTATACGGCAAAAACCGTTTAGCACTGGATATTATTTTTTGCGAAAATGCACCACAGCTTACCGCCTTTATCAATGCAGCAAACACTCCAAGCTCGGCAATCGCTAATAAAACCGCTAATCCACAAGTATTTTTTAACCCGCTATAACCCCATTTAACACAACACTTTTTCGCTTAACTATAAATATTACTAATAGTGTTGAATAAATAAACATCACTGTTATTTATTTTAAGACTCGTCAGTATGAAATAGACGCAAAATTATCCAATAAAAATAACCTCTATAATGGAGTTGCAGCTATGACAACTGAACACACACAATCACACACACGTTTAAAACCTGCTTTTTTAAAGCAAAAAGCACTTACTTTATTTACGCTCAGCGCATTAAGTGTGGGTATGGCACAAGCCGCCGAGAATAAAGTAAATAAAAGTGAGCTTGAAACCATTACCGTCACTTCGCAAAAGCGGGTGCAATCACTGCAAGATATTCCTACCTCTATTCAAGCGCTTTCTGGCGATTACCTCGAGCAAAACAGTGTTGACGATTTACTCGCCCTAAGCGAAAACCTACCTAACGTGCATATAACCGAAACCTCAAGCAGTAAACGTATTTTTGTACGCGGTATAGGCTCGGGTACTAACTCAGGCTTTGAGCAATCGGTTGCTATGTATAAAGATGGCGTGTATTTAGGGCGCGGGCATCAGGCTAAATTTCCATTTTTAGATATGCAGCGCCTTGAACTTATAAAAGGCCCGCAGTCGGTTATGTTTGGTAAAAACGCCACAGCAGGTGCCTTTAGTATGATCTCAAATTCGCCAACCGATGTACTTGAAGGCAATGTATCGGCAGAGTTTGGATCAGACAACGAAAAGCGCTTTACAGGCGTTATAAATATTCCTATTAACGATGATTTAGCCATACGTATTGCCGCGTTTGACCACTCTGTTGATGGCTTTTTATATAACCAAGCGCGCCAAAGCGACGAGCAATCTAACGACTCATCAGGTGCGCGTTTATCAATAGATTGGCAAATAAACGATGATATAAATGCATTATTTAAATGGGAACACGGTGAGTTTGAGTCGCACGGTTCACGCTACCAATACATTATTGATACTCCCAACCGCGACTTACAAATAGCAAGCGATCCAACAAACCCGGGTAACGTGGGCTATCGCTCACTTTTACTAAGCGACAACTCGGGCCTTGATTACACAAGTTCGGTATCGGGCGATGGGCACCCAGGTGGGCTTAATGAGCAAAGTAAAACCACGCTTGATAACGCATCACTTAAATTAACCTATAACCATGGTGAATACGAATTTACCTCTGTAACCACGTATAGCGAGTACGATTGGGACTCAACCTTTGACGCCGACTTTTCAGAAATCCCGCTTATAAAACAAGACTACTTAGAAACCTATAACCAGTTTACGCAAGAATTTAGAGTAAGCTCGCCAACAGGGCGCACGCTTGAATACGTAGCGGGCATTTTTTACATGAGCAGCGAGCTTGAACACCCAAACGATATTTTATTTGGTGCATCGTTACTTATTCCTGATTTAGTGGGTACATCATTGGGCGTAAATGCGCTGTTTGATCAAGACCAACAAAGCTACTCAGCATTTACCGCCCTTACTTGGAATGTAAACGCGCAATGGCGCGCTAATTTTGGCCTGCGTTATCAAAAAGAAGAAAAAGAAGTAAGTAGCGTACAAAATGTGTATAGCGTATTTGAGCCCAATACACCGCAAGCCGTACAACAATTTGCCAATGCGGCTGCGCCCACTATTGCAGGGCAGCTTTCGGGCGCGGGGGTACATAACCTTAACGCTAAGCGTGATGAATCGCACTTATCACCCAATATTAGTGTGCAGTATTTAGGGTTTAACAACACCATGTTATTTGCAAGCGCTGGCATAGGCTACAAAGCCGGTGGTTTTGATGGCTCTGGCTTAAATGGCTCGCAAGGTAATACGGTTGATGAAAATTCAGGCTTTGAGTTTGACGACGAAAAAGCCACTAATTTTGAATTTGGTATTAAAGCCGAGCCAATTAAAAATACTCTACAAGTAAACGCTACACTGTTTTACACCCTGTACGATGACCTACAAGTATCTGAATTTAATGGTAATGCATTTGTAGTTAAAAATGCTGCCGAAACCAAAGTAAAAGGGATTGAGCTCGATTCGCGCTGGGCAATAAATCAAAGTTGGCAGCTATCGGCAAACCTTGCTGTGCTTGATTTTGAATACGAGCAATACGCCAGTGCCTCGCCAACAGTTATGCAAAGCGAACTACTTGGCCAAGCATTCCAAGATTTAACCGGGCAAACTGGCGCGTTTGCTCCCGATTACTCAGGCAATATAGCGATTGATTACAATACCGAGGTATTTTCAAATCTTACTTTAAGCAGTAATTTAGCACTTAACTTTAGTGATGATTACTTTTTAGAGCAAGATCTTGACCCAATAGCCAAGCAAAGCGCTTTTGAAAAGCTAAATTTACGCATAGAACTAGGCAGCAGTGAAGGAGATTGGTCGGTGTCGCTATTAGCTAAAAACCTAACCGATAAGCAAACTTTTTCGCAGGCCAACGATGTGCCAGTAATTAGCTACGCACACCGTTTTTTATCAGAGCGTGGGCGTAGTTATCACGCACAATTTAATTATCGCTTTTAAGTTTGTCAGCAGGGATAAGTTGCTGGGCTAAACCTAGCAGCTTTTCTCGCATCCAACTATTTACTAAATCGTCGTCGGCTTGTTCGTGCCAATACATGTGCACGGGCATTAACGGCACATCAAACGGCAAGCTAGTAACATGCACTGGCATTTGCTCTTTTAATACCTGCGCGTACGCGTTTGGCATGGTCATTATCATGTCGCTTTGGCTAATCACTTTAGTCGCCGCAAAATAATGTTCACATTTAAGCACTACATTACGGGCAAGTGCATGCTTTGCCAGCGCCATATCAATAATATCTACCTGCGCCCCTTTTAACGACACCAACGCGTGCGATGCCTTTGCGTAATTTTGTACGGTTAAGTCATTTAATATGGGATGATCGTGCCTACAAATTAGCGAAAAATGCTCATTACAAATAAAGGTGTTTTTTATGTGGTTGCTCGTTGGGGTAAGCACATCAATGACTATATCTAGCTCTTGGTTTTCGAGTGATTTTTCCATATCAACATGCGAAACCTGTCGGCTGTTAATTGTAATATTAGGGGTGTTTGTAAGTAGGTCGCTCATTAGTGGCGGAAAAAATATCGATTCTAAAATATCTCTAAAGCCAAATTTAATTTCCCGCTTAAAGGCGGCTATATCAAAAAGCCGCTCGTTGTTCATGGTTGCCTCTAATGCCTGCACCGACTCAATCACTTGGGCTATTATCTGTCTCTTATACACATCTGACGCTGCCGACGATATGCAGTGTGTAGA
>OJDI01000639.1_pt1 | contig 12964 bp, 15 predicted proteins | sample 1592601 | NCBI WGS metagenome assembly OJDI01 (sample SAMN05416845, study PRJEB24817) | seawater metagenome | isolation source: Sea water | place: Canada:Atlantic | collected 2013-07 | reverse complement strand
TATAAGAGACAGTAATGGTTGGGACACGGTGAAGTCGCATGGGCGCCCCACCTGAACATTTAGAACAAAGGAGGAGCCTTGTCAGACTTGAATACACGAATGCCGACCGGTAGCGACGTGACTCAGCGTATCGATGAACAGCCAGCCTTTAGTGCAGATCTACTTGAGCTTATTCTTCGTCCAGCCAATATTTTGACTGCATGGAAACGAGTTCGAGCCAACAAAGGGGCCGCTGGCATTGATGGCATGACTATTGATGACTTCCCCGCTTGGGCAAAGGAAGGAAATTGGAAACGTGTTATGTCTGAGCTTCGCTCAGGCCAATACCAACCTTCACCCGTTCGACGAGTGGAAATTGATAAACCAGATGGCGGTAAACGCCAACTGGGTATCCCAACTGTCGTTGATCGCGTGATCCAACAAGCTATTGCCCAAGTGTTAACTCCCATTTTCGACCCAACTTTCTCAGACAGCAGCTTTGGGTTTAGGCCAAATCGAAATGGGCAACAAGCGGTGAAACAGGTGCAAGACATTATCAAAACGGGACGCCGTTTTACCGTTGATGTCGATCTGTCTAAGTTCTTTGACCGCGTTAACCATGATTTACTCATGACCCACCTTGGCTACAAAGTGAAGGATAGGCGATTGCTTAAATTGATTAAGCGTTACTTGTGAGCTGGGGTTCTCTGCAAAACGAAGGGGGATAACCAGCTTTATAGTGAAAGTCGAGAAGGTGTTCCACAAGGCGGGCCATTATCGCCGTTATTGGCAAACATCATGCTCGATTCTTTGGACAAAGAGCTTGAGAAACGAGGCCACAAGTTTGCTCGCTATGCGGATGACTTTACCATATTGGTCAACAGTCCTCGTGCGGGCAAACGTGTCCTTGATAGTATCAGCAGATACCTGAGCCACCGCTTGAAACTGGTCGTTAACACGACCAAAAGCCATGTCGTTAAAACCAGTGAAAGCAAATTCCTTGGATTCACCTTCAAGAGAGGCCGCATTCAATGGCATCCCAAGACTTTGCTGAAGTTTAAGCAACAAGTCCGGAGATTAACGAACCGTAACTGGGGCGTGTCGATGCATTACCAACTCTTTAAAATCAGCCAATATTTACGAGGCTGGATAAACTACTTTGGTATCGCCAATTGCTATCAAAGCTGTGTCGATCTAGATCATTGGATAAGGCGCAGAGTGAGAATGGCCTATTGGCGGCAGTGGCGTAAGCCACGTACCAAAGTCAGAAGTTTAATGAGATTAGGACGGTCCGACGCTCGGGTGCATGTTCAGGCCGCAGTTGCTTGTGGTATCACCAGTAAAGGGCCATGGCGCAGTGCTAAATCCCCAGGTATCAATCAGGCTTTATCCCTTGATTACTTAAAATCCGAAGGGCTTTATTCATTACGTGATGGTTGGATTGCGCTTCACTACCCTAAGTGAAACGCCCTGTGCGGAGCCGCATGCAGGGTGTTGTGGGGGCTGGAGGCTAGATACCTCCGGCTACCCGATTAGACTATTTTAAAAAATATTATTATTATGAAATATTGCAATACAAGCGTTGTTCAAAGGCTTAAGGAACATAGGGACTCCCCCTTTGTTTTTCATTACTATGTAATCGCCTGTTTCAGCCAAAAAATTAAAAGCTTTCATTTCACTAGCGTATGCGGTGCAAGATTTCGAAGAAGTAATTGTGGATGATTCGGTAACGTAACATTTTTTATCTTTAATCCTATACTTTGCCTCTAAAAAAACTGTATCTCCTTTTGAGCCATATATACCTGTAAGTTTTAAAGAGTCGTTTTGGGTTTCATTAAACATATCAGAAAACACTCTGATATCACTTCCTGACGCGAGGCGAAATGTATTTTTTATAGCCGCATCACACCCATAAAACGATCTATCATGAGCTTGCTTTAATGCAAACGCGATAAAGTCAGGGTCTCCTTTCGCCATAGAAAAATTTGAAAGGCAAAGTGTTCCGATTAATAATCCAATTTTAGTTTTCATATACTACTTTTGTCTCCGATGTTTGATTAATAGTCTAACGCCCTGTTAAGGGACAAATTACAGTTGGCTAAAATGTGTAGCGGAGCGGAACCAGCCAACTGTAATTTGTCCCTTAACAGCTTGTATGGATAATAACTCGTGTAAATCATCCTGATTTAAATCGGGGTGAGGTAAAGTGAGACCCTAGCTTTAGCAGCAACTAAAGCCTTCTTTTGTGGTAGTTCGATTGATTGATGGCTCCTCAGTTGAGAGACCGATAACAAGAAATAACACCACAAAGGACTCCAGGCAAAACACTCGAATAGTCTACTGGGTCTCAACCCGCATTATGCAAGCAAAGTTAGCTTATTATGAATACAAAAACAAATCAAATCAAAGCGTTAACGTCGGTGTCGGTACTGGCAAGTTTCAATTAAATATTTATATCCGCCCTCTCGATATTTATTTCACTGTTTCGAATGATGAAAAAGGTATCAAAGAAGCCATTAAAAAAATCCAACAGCATTCGCCTGGCCGCATTATTATTGAAGCGACTGGCCGATTAGAAATGCCGTTTATTATTGCATGTGCAAATGCCAATTTACCCTTCGTTGTCGCCAACCCCATTCACATTAAACGCTTTGCTGGGGCGATAGGTCAGCGGGCTAAAACAGACAAACTAGATGCTCAACTGATTGCTCATTATGGTGAGGCAATTCAGCCTAAGTTATCTCAGTTAAAGCCAGATACCATGCAGGCTATGAGTGATTTAGTTGCAAGACGAAATCAATTGCTCGTCATGCAAACAATGGAAAAAAACCGCCTGCAAATTCTTCCAAAAGAACTCGCTATGACCATCAAACCTATTCTCACTGTCTTCAAAAACCAGATTACCAAAATTGAGAATAAAATCGTCGCGCTCATTGAATCTTGTCCTGATTATCAAGCGAAGAATTGCATCTTACAGAGCATGAAAGGAATAGGAAAAATAGCCTCCGCTTCCATCATCAGTAACCTGCCAGAATTAGGTTACATGACCAACAAACAAGCCTCTGCGTTAGTCGGCGTGGCACCCATGAATCGGGAAAGTGGGCGCTATAAAGGACTGCGGAAAATCCAAGGTGGCAGGCATCAAGTCAGAACCGTTTTATACATGGCGATGATGTCAGCAATACAAAGTAACCCCGTATTCAAGGAAACATATCAACGATTGGTCGCTGCGGGTAAGCCTAAGAAAGTGGCTATTATTGCGTGCATTAGAAAGATGGTTGTCATCTTAAATTCAATGCTCAGAGATGGGGTCATGTGGGAAGCGCCAAAGGCTACAAATTAGCTATTGACGCCATAGTCTCTTGTTAGAGTTTCCCTCTTTAAATTGTGCAGTCTTTAACAGGGTAGTATTGAACTACTTTTCCTTCACTATCAAGCTTTTCCTTTAGAACCAGCACTTTTCCAGGAGAAACAAAAATAACACCGCCATTGGGACCATATTCATCTTTTTCTTTACATCTATTATACGGGTAAAAATCTCCCCACGCCGCAACTCGTTTAGCAAAAATATCAACGGAATTGTCTATATTGTTAACCATTGCATATGTGGCGGAAATAGTCAGAACCCCAACAACTAAATATGTGATTTTAACTGCAGTAGATTTAAGTGACCCACCAAAACTCGTAAAAAACCAAAATAGTAAACCACCACCTACAATTACAACTATAAAAAGACCATTAAATAACCACTTCATAATGGTTACTACAAAGAACATCAAGGTTAGAAACGTTTGGGTAATACCAAAGTTACCGGCAGAAACTCCATAAATTTCATTTATTACTGAAGTAGCCCAAACATTAGACATAGCAGTATAAGCAACTAAAGCTATTGAGATTATGGCCTTCGACCATGTTGTGGAGATAGCACTTTTATATAAAGAATTGTTAGTGACAATGGTAACTAACATTCCGAAGGGAAGTAATATAGTTAGAACCATTGTAACTAGAAGAAACGTACCGTTCAGGCTAACTTCAAAAAAAGTTAAAATTAATGGCGTCAAGTAAACAGCTAAAAGTGTCACACCTAAAACTTCAATCGTTTTTTTAGTATCTGTAATCCATTCGTATAAAAACTTCATTGTTCAATACAACTCCAAAGAAACTCTAACGCCCCGAGAAGGGGCAAGTACATGCAGGCTACAATACGGAACGAAGTGACGGGAGCCTGCATGTAATTGACCCGCTGACTTGGTTTGTTAGGTGGCCTTGCTACTGAAGCTTCCGTCCTAATCTATAAACTAACGCAAAAAATAAACCAGTGAACAAAGTAAATTGAACAGCCAGGTAGACGTTTGAAAATGAAGCAAATGCTTCGTCTAAGCCAAGCGCAATTACGATGAGCAAAGCTATACTATTGAAAACAACAGCTAAACAAACCAGCCATAACATTACCACAAATGGAATCGAGTCTTTGGTTGCAGGCTTTCTAGTCACTAAGCATGTGAATTTAAACGCGGATTTCACGGGGCACCTAACGCCTAAATAACAGGAAAATTGAGTTGGACGCTTTTTTGCGGTTCTTTGCAAAAAATCGGCAAACTCTATTTTTCCTAGTTTATTTTCTTGTTATGTGTGTCTAGCAGAACACTCACAACACTGTTGGCACAAATTTCGCTTGATAATTGAAAACTTATTATTTTAGAGGCTAAAATGCAAATTACCAGTACTACTTATATGACTCCGGCAAAAGAAGCATATAAAACCGGCAATTCTTTGCCGGACAATAAAACCCAAAGTGCTATGGTTGCGCAAGAAGTATCCTCTATACATGAATTAGCCCAATATATAGACCCAAGTAATATGTCTCGAAATGAAGCTGCCATATTATCTGGTGCATTATTTCCCGATGAACCTAGTGCGACTTTTGGTGCACAAGCCCTTATACTAGTAAATGATAATGGTACACTACGGAATGCAACTAAATCAGACGCAATCATGAATGAAAAATTTGATATGTTCGAGTCGATAAAAGGGCAAATGGAATTTAATCAGCAACGTGGTATATCAAATGACAACTTAGAGCTTGCTCAAGATTATTTACATAAATTGCAAATAGCAAAAACCTCTCCGTCAGTTAACATATACACATAACGCCGCAATAAAAGGCGAGCGTTAGCGAACCCAGCCCACGCTTTTTGTGGGCGATTTTTAATTGCCTTGTTATGAGTTGGCCAAGTGCACATTCTTCACCCTGCCTCCATGATGGCCAACACTATGCCACCTGCCAACAAAATTAGCGGAACCACGGCAAATGCTATTACGCCAGACCAAGAACTTGCTTTTAATGCCCGAGCACCATCAAAGATGGATGCAGCAACAAGGAGCAAACTAACTACACCAACCACTAGATGAGCACGATATTCCGGCTCTAACCCAATAACTAAAAAAATGGGGCCAATTACGGCGCCAATCCACGCAAAAGCTACGCCCTTAGCACCGATGAATGTTTGATAAATATCGCGACTCATTCGGAATCAATACTCATAACGCTTCGAATATGCGGCGCGCGCTGTTTGCGCGTCGGCCATGATTTGTTTGTTAGCCACTTTTACCACCTGAATCAGATATTTGTAAATAAAAAGGCTCACTTTCAAGACCTTCTGGGGATATGGCAACGATTTCAAGTGTAAAGTCTATTGGTGATTGAGTATTATCGCCTCCATCAAGCCATACAAAAAACATAGAGTTATCAATGCTGGTAAATGTTGAAGGCATTATCTCTTTAGTAGGGATAACAGATTCTTCGAACTTACCTTTTATAATTTTCAATTTATATCCAGTATTCGCAACAGAATTAACTTTATCGAATTGAATTTTGATTATCCCAGCATCAGAACAAGAACCACCATTTCCATCGTTATGCCCTCTAGTGATTGATACCACTTTCGCTACAGGGAGCGAGGGAGTTATGTTTTTGTTCCTGTAATATGGCTTTGGAAAGAACTCCTGATAGCCTGGTGCAATGCTACAAGAGATCGCATTAAAGCTGCATGAGAATAAGACTAATACTAAAAAATAGAATCGCATCACTTTCCTTAGTGGCTAACGCCACCTTAAGCGGCAAAAAATTGTTTGCTAAAATGTTGAACGAAGTGAAAACAGCAAACTGTTTTTTGTCCGTTTGAAGGTCTTGTTATATGCCGTATTATGCTAAGATATCAACCTTCCCATTTAACTGTTTACCGTCAATATCTTTAAATTTACTTAAAACACCTGATAAAAAGTCAGTATTCTCACCAATGCTTTTTTTAAAATCTATAGATTTTTCAACTTGCCCAATTAAGTCTACTTTGATTTTACCTATTTTTTCGGGATCATTATTATATTGTTCAAGTACATTTAATGGTATAAATGGCACTACATCAAGTAAAGCACTTTCCCCTGATTTAATTAATGTATTAATTTCATCAATTGATATGTTTCTCATATCAATCTTTGTAGGTTGTGAATTATTTTGGTTTATGTTTTTTTCTACAGCAATAGATTCAGTCGGCATTTTATTGCCGCTAGCTGCTGTCGTAATGGAATAGTTTTGCCCTACATTTAAAATATTCATATTAATTCCTCATGTATTAATAGATATTTGATATTAATGCAAAAGGTGCACCATGTTAGATATAATACTAATGACTATTTTAGGCATATAACGCTTAACATATGGGGCGCAGGCTTGCTGGCTATAATTGCGCGAAGCGCCAGCCAGCGAGTATGCGTCCCAATGAGCGAAGCGAATGAACATGATGTGTTTGTTAGGTTTCAAGTGGTGCTCAATTTTGATATGCGGTTTAAAATAAAGTACCAGATTAGACCAACCAAACCACCAATAAATGCAAATATGAGATTTACCCAAGCTGACATTAAATACCCAGAGAAGGTGATTGAACCTTCACTTACTTTAAGGCTTCCCCCAAATAGCAAGTGGTCATAATGCGACAGATTCCAAAGGTGAAAACAAAGAAACAGCAAATATATAACTACAGCAGTGACCAATGCCATATACGTAATATTAAACTTTTCAACTTTCCGCAGTACGAAGGCAGTAAATACAGCTATGACGCTTGCGATAGCAAAACATACCAAAGCTATAAAAAGTAAATATACAACTGCCATATGAATTGAAACCTAACAATTTAATAGGAGGTAACTTGCCTCTTTTACAGCAAAAAAGTTTCCACCTTATTTATTTTATATATTAATAACAAATCTTTGCCGGTATTGCTATTTATGGTTGACAGAAGGTAGAGCAAATTTCAATTTGGACGAAATGAGGCAATTTGCCTTATTTCCTGACTTGGGTGGAAATAAAGTACAACAGCATTTTAATGCTCAGTTATTACACTAAATTAAGAATATGAAGATACACCCTGAATGCTAGGTGCTAGGTGCTAGGTGCAGTCAAACCTTGTTATTTAATATTGTCAGGTTAATTTAGCACCACTAAATATTACGCGGTTAACGCTACGAAACTAAAGTTAGTGGTTAGCTGCTTTTAGCTTATTCACTAGCGCTTATTTTAACAACTTGCTTACCGGTAAAACCGCCAGCTAATTGCTTAGTTAAAGCGGTAGATATTTGCGCTGTGTCGAAGGTTATTAAACTAACCTCTGGTACTGTTAAATCACCGCTTGCTAAGTTCTCAAGTAATAAATTACTCATAAAACTCATGTTTTGCTGTGCACATAAGCTATTGGCTAACCATGCGCCGGCAAGTGAAACAATACTTATGTTAGGGGCTTTTCTAAACAGTAATTCGTGCTCGAAGGTCGGTAGTGGTTTTAAACAGGCAATACGGCCACAAAAACGCATTAATTCGATATTTCGAATAGTGGTGTCGCCGCCAATAGAGTCTAATACAGCGTCGAAACCTTGTGGACCTAATTCGCGTCTAATTTTTTTACAGAGGTTTTTATCTTTATAATCAAAAATAACGTCGGCACCTAAGGATTTAACTAATTTATGATTACCTTTCGCTGCTGTAGTAAATACATCTGCGCCACGTTGTTTGGCAAATTGAATGGCTATTTGTCCAACGGCACCTGCACCAGCTTCAATAAGTAGGGTATTACCTTCGCTAACTTGTAGCTTTTCGAGTGAAATTAATGCGGTCATGCCTGCACACGGTAGGGTTGCTGCTTGTTCTGGTTTTACTGTGTCGGGTACTACTGATACGGCATAGTTAGGTACTTTAGCGTATTCACTTAATACGCCTTGACCGCCCATACTGGCATGCCACATTACTCGCTCGCCAACATTGGGGGAAACACCTTTTGGTGCGCTTACCACAATGCCAACAGCATCTAAACCAACGACATGAGGGTATTGCCAATGGCAAAAACCCGTTTTTGCATATTCAGCATCAAGCGGGTTAAGGCCAACATATTCTACCTTAATTAACAGTTCATTATCGCTGCATTGAGGCAAGCTCAGCTCGATGTTCTCTAACTGAATTTTCTCGTTTGCTTCAGTTATCACAATAGCCCGCATAGCTTTAACGGTTGTTAATTCAGGTAAAATATTAATATTTGGCATTTATACTACTCGACTACTTTTTATTGTTATTTAGTGCATAGCTCCACTGGCCATTAAATGACTGGTAGGCATTTACTTTAGCAAGCATGGATGAAATAGTTAAATCAACAGTATTTTCTTGTGCTATTAAAACATCCTGACGTGCATCTAACAACTCTAAGTAAGGTATTTGACCTTCTTCATACATAGCATTTGCCTGTAAAAATGCTTTATTGGCAAAGTTATAGCGTTGATCGGCAAATTGCTTTTGTTGCGCTTGATTTACCAATAACTGCAGAGACAGCTCGCTTTCACTAAGCGCTTTTAATACCACTTGTTGGTAATCGCTATAAGCGGCTTCGCTTAAAAATTGCTGTGCATCACGCTGGGCTATAAGCGCAGGGTAACTCAATAGCGACCATTGCAACTGTGGCGCTACTTGCCATTGCTGTTGAGTATCACGCAAACCTAAGCTATTAATACTTAAAACATTGGCAAAAGCACTTAAGCTAATATCGGGTAAAAGCGCCTTACTTGCTGAAACACTTAAACTATTCGCTTGGCTAAAGTCATAAAGCGCACGGCTAATATCGGGTCTAAGCGCAATAGCGTTATTAGGCTGACTTAATGCTACGTTAAACTCGTGCGTTAAAATAGCTTGTTCATCTTTAAGTTCTACATCTTGTGCTAAGCGACCGGTTAATACAGCTAAGGTTGATAAGTCTCGATACTTAGCATATTTAATTGCCGGTATTAAGGTTTGCTGTTGTCTTAACTGTGCCATGGTGCGGTTTAAATCAAGATCGTTTGCTACACCTTCGTCAACTCTTGCTTGGAGTACATCAATACCTTGTTTTAGTGCGTCAATTTGTAAGGTAATAATGTTTTGCTTTTCAACATTACCTTGGTAACTCACAAAGCCTTTTACCACCGAAGATACCACTTCAATTTGCAATAAGCGTACTTGTTCAGCTTGGCTCATGGTTGACGCTTGAGCAGCGTCAACCAAGGCAGTAATGCGACCAAATAAATCTAATTGCCAATCAAGATTTACACCTGCACTTGATTGACGATCAAAAGTTGATACTGCATCACTACGTTTTGAACCTATATCAATACCACCTTGAGGTAAGTATTGCGCCTTTTGTTCGCCTAATCGTGCTAAAGCACTTTTCAGGGTTAATTGGCTTGTTTTTAGGTCGTAGTTATTTGCTAGCGCGTCTGAAACAAGTTGGTTAAGCTGAGTTGAATCAAGCTTTTTCCACCAATTTGTTTCATCTGCACCAATAAGCGGGTTATCTAACTTGCTTGCAATATCTGCTTTAGTGATAAATTCGCTTATTTGGTTCTGCTCACTTGCTATATCAATTTTGCTTGCACAGCCTGATAAAAAGGCAACAACCAAAACAGCACCTAAGGTAAAGCGTGTTTTAAGTATTTTGTTGGCTAATTTAGTCATGAGAAAGCTCCTGAGTTTTTTCTTCTTTGCGAGTAACTAACATATAAAACACAGGCGTAAATAATAAACCAAATACGGTTACACCAATCATGCCTGAAAATACTGCGTTACCCATGGCATGACGCATTTCTGCCCCTGCGCCGGTTGCTAACACTAATGGCACAACACCAGCAGTAAAAGCAATTGAGGTCATCAATATTGGGCGTAAACGCATACGACAAGCTTCAAGTATTGCTTCTAAATGTGATAAACCGTTGTCGTGTCTGTCTTTAGCAAACTCGACCATTAATATCGCATTTTTCGAGGCCAAGGCCACCAGCACTATTAAGGCGATTTGGGTAAATATATTGTTGTCTGAGCCTACCAACCAAACGCCCAGTAATGCCGAGAAAATAGTCATTGGAACAATCAGTATTATCGACAATGGTAAGCGTAAGCTTTCGTACTGCGCCGCAAGCACCATAAATACTAATAACACTACTAGTGGGAATATATAAATCATGGTGTTACCAGCAAGTACTTGCTGATAAGTAACTTCAGTCCATTCATATACAATGCCAGCAGGTAAAGTGTCTGCTAGTACTTTTTCAATCGCAAGTTGAGCTTGGTCAGAACTATAACCAGGCGCTGGGCTGCCGTTCAGCTCTGCACTTGGGTAACCGTTGTAATGCATTACACGGTCTGGGCCAATGGTTGGCGTTACAGTTAAAACAGAGCCTAATGGCACCATATTACCCACACGATTACGCACTTTTAAGTTTAAAATTTGCTCTGGCTCTAATCTAAAGTCAGCATCAGCTTGAGCATTAACTTGGTAAGTACGGCCAAACATGTTGAAATCATTAACATACACAGAGCCTAAGTATATTTGCAAAGCGTCAAATACTTCATCTAACGGTATGCCTTGAATAAGCGCTTGCTCACGGTCAATGTCAATATCCATTTGAGGTACTTGAATACGGAAGCTTGAGTAAAGCCCCATTAACGCCGGATCTTTTTGTGCATTGGCGATAACGGCTTGTAGGCTATTAAATAAAGCTTCAAAACCTTTGTTTGCTCTGTCTTCAATTTGTAGTTTAAAACCACCCGTTGTTCCTAAACCTTGAATTGGCGGCGGCGGAAATACAGCTACAAAAGCTTCGTCAATGGCAGCAAAGCGCTGGTTCATTTGCGCGGCAATTGCCATTGCTGATTTACTCGGGTCTGTACGGTCGGTAAAGCTTTCAAGTGGTGTAAATACAATACCGCTGTTCGGGCTATTTGTTAAACCGTTCACTGATAAACCAGGGAAAGCAACCGTGTGCGCAACACCAGGTACTTCTAAAGCAATTTTTTGCATTTCTGCTAATACTTCTTCGGTGCGGTCAAGACTTGCTGCGTCAGGTAGTTGAGCAATGGCAACAAGGTATTGTTTATCTTGCTGAGGAATAAAACCACCAGGTACGGTATCAAATAACTTAAATGTACCGCCCAATAATGCGAAATATGCCACCATTACTACAACAGTCATACGTATTAATTTTTGAACTAATTTTTCATAGCCTTTAGCGCCACGATTAAATACACGGTTGAAAGGTTCAAATAACCAACGACCAAAAAGTTTGTTTAATAGTCGTGTAAATGCATCGGGTTTAGCGTCGTGCGATTTTAACAATAGGGCTGCTAATGCAGGCGATAGTGTTAATGAGTTAAAGGCAGAAATTACCGTAGAAATAGTAATAGTAAGCGCAAACTGTTTGTAAAACTGGCCTGATAAACCACTAATGAAGGCTGTTGGAATAAATACCGCACACAATACTAAAGCAATGGCAATAATTGGCCCCGTTACTTCGCTCATTGCAACACGGGTTGCTTCTAATGGCGATAAGCCTTTTTCGATATTACGTTCAACGTTTTCAACAACAACAATGGCGTCATCTACAACTATACCAATGGCGAGTACTAAACCAAAAAGTGACAATGTATTTATTGATACCCCTAACCATTGCATAACAGCGAAAGTACCAATTAATGAAATAGGTACGGCAATTAGTGGAATAATAGACGCGCGCCAAGTTTGTAAAAATACAATAACCACGATTACCACTAAGGCAATTGCTTCTAATAAAGTGGTAATAACAGCGTCAATTGAGCCGCGAACAAATACTGTTGGGTCGTATACAATATCGTATTCAACACCGGCAGGAAAATCTTGTGATAAGCGCGCCATTGTTTCACGTACTTGATCAGATAACTCGATAGCATTAGAGCCAGGACGTTGGAAAATAGGCATAGCAAGTGCGGGTTGGTTATCAAGCTCTGCGCGTAATGCGTAAGTATCTTGGCCAAGATCAACACGAGCAACGTCAGACAAACGGGTTAATTGTCCTTCTTCACCTACTTTAATAATAACTTGCTCAAACTCTTCAATACTGTTTAAACGACCTTTAACGTTTAGTAACACTTGAAATTGACTATCATTAGAAATTGGTTGCGCGCCTAAGCTACCTGCAGCAACTTGTTGGTTTTGCGAGCGTAGGGCTGCAACAACATCAGTCGCGGTAAGTTCACGAGCAGATAAAGCATCAGGATTTAGCCATACACGCATTGAATATTGTCCGCCACCAAATAAACGTACATCACCCGTACCAGGTAAACGGGCAATTTCATCTTTAATATTTAAGTCTGCGTAATTAGACAAATAAGCCGTGTCGTGTGTTTTTTCAGGCGAATATAAATGTACCACCATGGTTAAATCTGGCGACGATTTTTCCGCAACTACACCAAGACGTTGTACTTCTTCAGGTAAACGTGGCAAGGCACTGTTTACACGGTTTTGTACTTGTACTTGTGCACGATCTAAATCAGTACCTAAAGCAAAGGTAACGGTTAGGGTCATACGACCATCGCTAGTACCTTGTGAAAACATATAAAGCATGTTTTCAGTACCGTTGATTTCTTGCTCAAGCGGTGTTGCAA
>OJDI01000636.1_pt1 | contig 13001 bp, 9 predicted proteins | sample 1592601 | NCBI WGS metagenome assembly OJDI01 (sample SAMN05416845, study PRJEB24817) | seawater metagenome | isolation source: Sea water | place: Canada:Atlantic | collected 2013-07 | reverse complement strand
CTACACACTGCATATCGTCGGCAGCGTCAGATGTGTATAAGAGACAGAATCTACAGCGTGTAGGTCAAAGGCTTGCAGCGCATATTTATCATATGCGGTTACAAAAACGATCATTGGCAGCACATCCGCCTGTAATTTTTTCACAACATCAAAGCCGCTTAAAACGGGCATATGGATGTCTAAAAACAATAAATCCGGTGGCCTAAACTGGATTTTTTTCACCGCCTCCTTGGGACTACGACACTGAGCGACCACCTCAATGTCTGGATACTCGGCCAACATTGAGTTTAATAATTTCAACGCCAAAGGCTCGTCATCTATCAGCATGGTAGAAAGCTTTACCACGTTAGACGCCCGCCACACGCAGAGGCAGCAACAAATTTGCCTGTAGACCACCTATGTCTGCGGCGCCTATATCTAAACTTGATAAGCCTCCATATAGGGCTTTTAAACGCTGACGGATGTTCATAAGACCCACACCTGTGCCTTGTAAAACCTCAAAGTCAGGCACCTCGCTGCCACAACCTGAATCTGCCACAGACATCAGTAAACTTTCCGCCTCAATACGGGCTGTTATTCTTATGACACCACCCGCCTCGGAGCGTGCGATGGCATATTTAATGGCGTTTTCAATAAGCGGCTGCAAAAGCAAACTGGGCACCATTGAAGCATTCGCCTCTTCAGAAATTTCAAAAATCACCTTCAACCGATCTTCAAATCGAGCTTGCTCAATTTCTAAGTACAAGTTCACCGCTTCAATTTCTTTCTTCAGCGGCACCTCGCTGATCCCGCCGTTGTCTAAGGAATAACGCAGAAACCTGCTCAATTGCACAATCATGTTATTGGCACGAACCGACTCGGCAGAATTCACTAGCGAGGAAATAGCATTTAGCGTGTTAAACAAAAAGTGTGGATTGAGTTGATAGCGCAGCAGTTTCAGCTGTGCCTCTTTAGCTTGGGACTCCGCTTGAGTACGCCTTAGAATTTCTTCTTTTTGCGCTGTAGCCAGCTCGTGGAGGTTTTTCGTTTCCTGCTGCAATAGGCTGTAGTACTTAAAGCCATGATAAAAAGCCGTCCAACAACCAAAAATAAAAATTGAGGAAAACAACCAGCCGCCAAAATCTGACCAAAGATTAGATTCGTCAGTCATAACGAGAAAGAGGAATAAGCGCGACGCTGACCAGAAAAAGGAAAACAGCAACGTTGCAGCAACCACAACAACAATTCTTTGCAAATTGTCTTTATGCCAAACCGCCCTAAACACGCTCCGTAACGGCCAAGAGATCACTATTCCAAGTACGGACTGGAGCAGGTTGTGCGCGAGGTAACTGATTTCTGGCTGGTTATACCAAAGGTTCAAACTGAAATAACTCACCAGTGATATGCCCATCCAACCGCTGATATGGAACCACCAAAACAGACGCTGATTGTCATCGCGCACTAACAACTCAAGATTCAGTAGGTCCTTTTGCATTTCTCTCCCCAGAGGGACACTGAAGGTTAATCTTCAATATGTTGGCGCATACTAGCACCACCCATTGGGGAAAAATTGCAAAGTACTGTTTAACGACTATTAATGTACCGTTAGTGTGAACTAACTCACATATAACAAAATGTTTACGCTAAATTTTAAGCTAAAGCCGCACAGGCACGCAGGCACCCAGGAGAGATACGCTTCAATCAAACACTGTCTAATTGAAGCGCAAGAGCTCCGAGAAAAAGGTATTGGTGAAATGAGAGGACACTGAGTGCGTTCGCACTAGCGCTGAACTGTGACATACCCGCAACGATAAGTTTACAAAGTTCAGAGGGTATTTGGTCGAAAGACAAAGCAAAGTATCTGCAACCTAGTCAGTACAGTTGCCTGCGTAAACTCTTACGTAGTCAACCAGCAGTTCTCCGGGCAGCGCCTCCTTATCTATTTCTTTGCCCAAAGTGCCGCCCAGGGCAAGATTCAAGATCAGAAAAAATGCTTTATCTTCGAACACCCAAGGGTGAGGTAATATTTCTTCTGGGGTTACTGAGCCATATTGCTTGTCGTCAACATACCAGCGAATTTCACCAGGCACCCACTCAACCGCGTATGTGTGAAAATCTTCGCCCCAAATCACAGGGGTCAAAATTGATTCACTGTAATGGACATTGTCTGGCCAAGTATCGCCAAAATGAATTGCGCCCAATACTCTGTGGGGCTCGTGGCCGCTATTTTCGAGGATATCTATCTCCCCTTCCAAAGGCCATTTCTTACGCGCATCTGCGGGCATTAGCCAAAACGCAGGCCAATAACCTTTGCCTAAGGGAAGTTGCATACGGGCTTCGAAGCGACCGTATTTTTGCGCAAAATGATTTTCAGTAGTGATCTTCGCGGAGGTATAGGCACGCTCCCCCTTACGCTGTTGCTTGGCCACAATATGCAGCACACCGTCTTTAACAAACGCATTGTCAGGCGAGTACCACTGTTCCTCGTCATTGCCCCAGCCACAGATTCCTTGGGCGCAGCCATCGCCTTGAGCATGTGACCAGCGAGTACCGTCTAATTCAGCGCCGGAAAACTCATCCTGCCAGACTGGCGTATCACAAATACCTGCCAGCGCCGAGCCAGGCGCAATAGACACCACCCAACCCAGCACTAATGCGGCAAGCCCCTTATTCAAAGCGCTACCACCAAGTGACATAGAAGGCCGCCAAAATAAGTGCCACTAAAACTGATGCGAAATTAAACCCGGTAGAAGTAGCAAAGTTGACTTCCGATAATTCCACTGCACCGCTTTGTGGTTGAGGGCGAAGCGCGGAGACCACCAACGCGAGCGCTGCGCAAATCACAAAGACCAAGCCAACTCTGTCAATAAAGGGTAATTCTGGCCACAGAATCTTAAACAAGAACGAGAACACGGCAGAGCCAATTGCCGCTGTTAGGGCCGCGTCAGCAGTCGTCTTTTTGTAAAAAATACCAAGCACGAAGATCACCACAATGCCCGGCGTGAAGAAGCCGGTGAACTCTTGTATGTATTGGAAGGCCTGGTCGAAGTTACCCAGCAATGGTTGCGCGGTGATCATTGCTATAACCATAGCGATTGCAGCAACCCAACGCCCGACAAGGACAGGGTTGGTATCAGGGTTACCGCCAAAATGCGGGTACACGTCTAGGGTAAAGATTGTCGAAATACTATTCGTCATAGACGCAAGGCTAGAGACAATTGCAGCAAGCAGTGCGGCGAATACCAGTCCTTTTATGCCTTCAGGCAGCAATGTCATGGCATTGGGATAGGCTTGGTCTGGAGACGATCCACCGCCATCTAAGACGAACATGGCGATACCTGGCAGTACCACGATAACCGGCATAAGCAGCTTTAAAAATGCGGCGAAAGCGATGCCCTTTTGTGCCTCGTCTAGGCTCTTAGCCGCCAAGGCTCGCTGGATTATGTATTGGTTGAACCCCCAATAGGAAAGGTTCATAACCCACATGCCGCCTATCAGCACTGAGAGTCCTGGCAGACTGGCATAATGCGGGCTGTCTGTGCTCAAAATCATGTCGAATTTTTCAGGCGCGCGATCCATCAAAATGCTCATGCCGCTGATTATGCCCTCTCCGCCGGAGACCTCCTGCAACAAGATCCACGCAATTAGCAAGCCGCCAAACACCAACAGCGTCACCTGAATAATGTCGGTAAACGCCACTGCTTTCAGGCCACCGTAAAGCGAATAGGCTATTGAAAATACACCAAGGAAGATCAAGCCATAAATTAAATCTACGCCAGCGACCGTATTAATGGCAAGCGCACCTAGCCAGAGAATTGCGGTCAAGTTTACAAATACGTACACACCCAGCCAAAAGAACGCCATAACGGTTCGCACTCTGCCGTCGAAGCGCTGTTCAAGAAACTGCGGCATGGTGTAAATGCCTGACTTAAGAAACACCGGCAGCAAATACTTGCCCACTAGAATGAGCGTAATGGCGGCCATCCATTCGTAGGATGCAATCGCCAGCCCTATGGCGTAACCAGACCCAGACATACCAATAATCTGTTCAGCCGAAATGTTTGCGGCAATCAGCGACGCACCAATGGCCCACCACGGCAGCGCATTACCCGCAAGAAAGTAGTCGTTGGTATTTTTGGTTTGACCAGCGCTTTCTCTGGAAATCCACTGAGCCAACAAAAATAGGGCCACCGCGTAAACGGCAACTATGGTGAAATCAATTGATGAAAGCATTTTGTATTCCTAGATTTAATTCGCCGAGGTTTAGCTCTAAGCGCTCTATTCGGGACAGATCAATAAGGCACCACTGGGCGCTGTCTGCAAAACAGCCACCTCAGCGATTTTCAATCCAAATGTGGATGATGCAGAAATCACCAATGGCGTTATCACCTTGCCAAGGTCCGCACCGGCAGCTTCAAAACAAGCTAAGGGAACAGCCACTTGCTGCCAGCCTTGAGCCGAAACTTGAGAGAACGCTGCGGTCATATCTAGTTCGCCGGTACACGGAAAACCACAATCCATGCGCATAGCAACCGCAGACTTGGGAGCTGTAGCCACTTGATAAGTTAACGAGAGCACACCCCCTAGTTCGCGCAGTTCGGTAAAATCTACTGGCGAATCGGACTGCCAGTAAACTTGGCTTGCATCGTCTGCACCTTCTGCACTTTCACGCCATTGCAGCAATCGAGCGTCCTCTTGCACAAAGCGGTCAATCGACGATAGCGCTAAGCCACCTTTGCGCGTTGCGGCGTTAGCGCCAGTAACTGGCACGCTCCAATTTTCTGCGTCGCCAAGAAACAGCTGCCATGGCGCTTTGGTGTTGCCAGAAAAAATAATTCGATCCAACCCAACCACTTCCCCTAAGGGCTCTTCAATTAGGTCTGCGGCCAAATTCTGCGCTTGCTGATAATCTAAACCATACCCGTACGGAAAAAGAACATCGGTCACTGGCAGGCCAGCGTCAGCCTCGTTGATGTCGCGGTTAGGCCAGTCAAAAGATAAGCGGCCAGTAAAGTCATAGCGCGCATTACCACTGGCATCAGACAGCAATACATCGGCAACGCCGCCGCCTTCCGAGCCGGGTAACCAAGCCACTACAAACGCATCAGAAGCATTTATGTGTGCGTTCACCCATAAAGGTCGCCCTGTCAGTAATACACTGACCACCGGAATTCCGTCTGCTTGCAACTTTTGCAAAACACTTAAGTCGCGGTCATAACCTTGCTGCCAAGAGAGCGAGCCAACATCACCTTGACCTTCGGCATAGGGCGACTCTCCAAACACGACAATAGCCACATCTGGGCGTGCTTTATAATCAGCAGAGGCTGCTAACTCGACATTGCCACCCGCAGCGTCAGCCGCAGCTTTGATCCCTGCATAAACTGATGTTGCACCGGGGAAATCGGAATTTGCGTTACCCGTGCCCTGCCAAGAAATGGTCCAACCACCGGTTTGCATCTGAATACTGTCAGCGCCAGATCCAGCGACTAAAATTTTGCTATCCGCTTTCACCGGCAGAACCCCGGCATTATTTTTCAGCATCACGAGGGACTTTCGCACAGCTTCCTGAGAAATTTGACGGTGCGCATCTGAACCTATTTCGACCCTGTGGTCGAGCGCACGGATTGAAGGTTTAACCCCATCAAACAAACCGATCTTGTATTTCACCAACAAAATGCGGCGCACGGCATCGTCAATCCGAGCCATGGCAATCTCGCCGCTATTCACTTGCTCAACGGTGTTAAAGAGCAAGGCTTTCCAATCTTCTGGCACCATAATCATGTCAATGCCAGCGTTAATGGCCTGAGCACAGCGATCAACAGTACAGCCTTCCACTTGTCCTACGCCGTTCCAATCACTCACAACGAAACCTTGGAACCCCAATCGACCTTTCAACACATCGGTGATGAGCGCTTTGTTGCCGTGGATTTTGTCGCCATTCCAACTATTGAACGAAGCCATGACCGACAAGACACCGGCATCCAATGCGCGGTAATAGCCCTGACCATGAACTTTAAGCAACGTTTCTAGGTCTAGTCGCGTATCCCCTTGGTCAACGCCCCGGTAAGTACCGCCATCACCAATAAAGTGTTTTGCCGTCGCCGCCATGCCCTGCTCTTGGATGGCCGCCACTACTTCATAAGCATAATCGGCAACAATGGCCGGTCGGTCGCTGTACGCTTCGTAGGTACGGCCCCAGCGATCGTCTTCCGCGACCGCTAAAGTGGGCGCAAAAATCCAATCTATGCCTGTGGCTTTTACTTCTACCGCTGTCGCTGCGCCAATACGCCCGATGAGTTTAGGGTCATTAGCAGCGCCTAGCCCAATGTTGTGTGGAAACAGCGTCGCGCCGATAACGTTATTGTGTCCATGTACGGCATCAGTGCCCCAAATGGTGGGGATGCCTGCATTTGCGGCAGAAACCTCTCGCGACGCATCGTAATAGGCATCGGCCAAATCAACCCACGCCTGAATAGAGGCATATTTTTCGTTATTGGGAAACGACCCGCCGCCATTTAAAACACTGCCAAGCCCGTAGGTGCGCATGTCATCAGGGGTAACATGCTTTATTTCGCCCTGAATCATCTGGGCTACTTTCTGCTGTAGTGTCATTGATTGCAGCAATTGTTCAACAGCCGCTGTGTCTTCTGCGTTATATAGACTGGTGTCTGAACTGATGTTTTGGGCTGCCTCTTGACCTTGCGTATCGCCGCTCATAGGTATGTCCTCATTGGCACTACATGCGCCCAGCAATGTCCCGAGCAAAACCAACCATCCAGCAAAAAAACATCTATAAGAAATCTGCAAAGTCATCTGTTATCCGAAACGAATTGGGCTTACAAAAGCCAAAATAGAGGCGAACTAAACCGCCTACTCCCTCACCCTTAACTTTAGGCAATGGGCACCCAATACAGAATCCCGAATGAGACGAGTAGGCTTTGGCACGCGCCAAAGCGGATGTTATGTAGGCGTAATTGAGCCGCGTTTAGGTTGGCATTGCTTTGCAGTAGTGATCAATGAAGCGCTGATGGCTGGGCAACTGTCGAACCAAGTTACCCACCGAACCATGAATGCCTGACAAGAACACTTTCAGCTCGTCGTCACTCATCATATTAACAATTGGGTGATACTGCTCTGGCATCAAACCCTGACCCAACATGACTTGCGTCCATGAGTTTTCGCCAAACAACTCTGTGGGCACCTTAAAGACGCGACCCGCTTGCTTAAACAACTCAATACGATGTTGCAGCGAATCTGGAATGGGCATGGAGCTACAGTGACGCCAAAAGGCCGTGTCTCGACGGTTGGTCACGTGGTAGTGCAACACAATGAAGTCGCGAATATTTTCAATTTCAAACTTCATTTGGTTGTTGAACTCTTCTACGTCCGGCTGTCTCACGCCATCATAAGGGAACATTTGCATTAGGCGAATAATCGCGCGTTGCGCCAAATGAATACTGGTGGACTCTAATGGCTCCATGAACCCACTGGCCAAGCCCATGGCTACAACGTTTTTATTCCAATGCTTGCGCCTAGATCCGGTTGTGAACTTAATGACCCGAGGGTCAGTTACGGTGGGGCCTTCCACATTACCCAGCAACTTGCTTGTGGCCTCATCGTCAGACCAAAACTTGCTGCAAAAAACCATTCCGTTACCCACTCTGTGCTGTAGTGGAATGCGCCACTGCCAGCCCGCCTCGTGAGCTATTGATCGAGTATAAGGAATTGGCGGCGCGACACTTTCTGTCTGTACAGCCACTGCGCTGTCGGCTGGCAACCAGTGACTCCAGTCGTCATAGCCGGTGTGCAGTGTTTGTTCTATCAGCAGCCCGCGGAAACCTGTGCAATCAACAAAAAAGTCCCCTTCAATCAACTGACCCGATTCAAGCGTCACCCCTGTGATGAAACCTGTTTCTGGGTGTTGCTCAACGGCCTTAATTTTGCCTTCCTGACGCACCGCCCCATTGTCTTCCGCAATACCGCGTAAAAACTTAGCGTATAAGCTGGCATCAAAATGATAGGCATAGTTCAGTGCGCTATTTGGCAGCACAGCAAAACGGTTATCTTTGGCTGCGGCCCACTCGGTGCAGTATTCACCATACTCTTCGCTGATGCCCATTTTGTGCCCTTTCAGCCAGAAATGCTGAAAGCCCGCCGCCCAACAATCTTTGCCTGTGTAGCCAAAGGAGTGAATGTAGTCCTCGCCAACATCACGCCAATTCTCAAATGAAATGCCCAGCTTGAAGGTACCCTGCACTGCAGAAACAAAATCCTGCTCTTTAATTTGCAGCAACTCATGCAGCGTAATGAGTGTTGGAATAGTCGCCTCGCCTACACCCACTGTGCCGATTTCATCGGACTCAATCAGCGTTATGTCTAGGGTTTTACCCAGTAACTTAGAAAGTGCTGCGGCTGCCATCCAACCAGCGGTGCCGCCACCTGCAACCACAACCTTATGGATTTTAGGAGTTTCCATATTGTTCACCTTTATTTTTGCAATTTGTTATTGATTCAATTTATTCAGTAGATTTGCCCGCAAGCGTCTCGCTGCGGTGTCGTCCAATGGACTAAGGCTGCCCCGGCCCACTTCGGGGATGTGCGCGTAAGTTTCTTCATCAGCAGAAAAAACATAATGCTCAAACATGTGCTTCCACCCCTCGCGCTGCCGCTTAGGTAAATCGCGGATAGACAGCATGGCATTCATCAAGGCCGCCGACGGCGACCCCAGTGCAGGTAGAGAGTTGCACCACCAGTAGTTAACGAGCAGGTTAAACTGGCTAAAAGCCTCCACCTGATGCCACCACATACTGGGTATAAACAGCGCATCGCCAGCCTTCATTTCAGCAATCTGGGCGTGCTCTAACGCTTGCGCAAATTTTGGGAACTTGTGCAAATCTGGGTTACGGAAATCTACCATGCTGACGGCCTGACCCGACGGAGTCTGATCTACAGGCCCCACATACAGGTTGCTCACCTGTTCTGGCGGAAAAAGCGTAAATCTGCGTTCACCAGACACCACGCAGGCCATGTTGTCTGGAAAATCATAATGAGCAGAAATACTGGTCTGATTGCCCAACCAAAAACTCACCAACGGATCTGGAAATGGAATGGGTATGTCGTTGTTGTCACGAAACCCAGGCAACCAGCGATCAATCATGGTTGAGCCAACGTAGATAGCCTGTGCCTTGTCTGGCGCTACTTGCTGCTCAGCAAGCCGCAGTAACACCTGCTCAAGAGGCGCTGAACCGCTGCGAAAATTGAAACCAGTGAATTCATCGTTATAAAAAAAGCGCCCGCCAATTGATGGCGGCCCGATGTACGCCGTAACAGGGTGCTCGGTAAAATAGGGCTTTAGGTATTGGCCCGCCTCAGCAAGCCCGCCACAACCGCGCACTGCGGGCCAGTCGCCCACCAATCCCTCAAGCAGTACCGGTTCACTGGCGTCAAATACCTCAGGGGGTATTGTGCTAGGTGTGCAGTTTGCTATGCGCTTGACTGATTTTGCGACGTCAGTCATAGCTTAGTCTAGCGACAAATTTTTGCGATCAACAAGTTTTTCCATACTTGCCATCGAAGCGATCACCATAAACAACGGCGCGAGAAAGCCCTTTTCGCTGAACATTTTCAAAGTTTCTCCTGCTAAATCTTTCAACTTATCTTCGTTGACGGTTTGAAAGCCAAGCAACTGATTTTGCGAGCCGTCTTTCAGCTCTATCTCCAAGGTAACGGTTTCAAGTAACTCATGCGCTTGTAACGCGCGGACGAAATCGATGCCGTGCGCATAGCCTTCGTGCATGCTTTCAAGCAGATTGGCCATTCTTTCAAGGTAAGGGGTTGTGCCACCCAACGGCTCAAACAGGCGCTCGCCCCGCTCCGTACTCAACTTAGGACTTTGCGTATCAATGGACACCATCCGTTGATGCTCACCGTTAGGGTCGTCCTTCTTTTTCTGCGTGCCTATTAAAAAAGGCTCGCGCTGGACGCTTGCGGGAATATAGCTTGCGTCCCAACCACGGTCAGTAAGAAACAAATTCTCTTTTTGCTGAAAGCCAAATAACGCAACGGGGTATATTTCTTCGTTGTTCTGATCTGCAAAAAATAAAATAGGGTAATGCGCTTGGACATTACGAAACTCCGCAGGAAACGTTACTGCGTACATTAAGTCGTCGCCAAGCTCTGCGGAATGATCAGTAATCACGCGCATATCTTGGTGATCGACATTATTCAGTAAGGCGTAATTTTTCAAAATACTAAGTCCCTTTAAAGTAAAGTTATTGAGCCGCGCTGAGCATAGACGTTATTAGCGCTCTATTGGTGGGTAACAGTGCACTCATTTGCTCAATTTTGTCTCGATTCACCGACAACAACTGCTCCGCACGCCCTTTCATCTGCGCGTAGCTTGCGCGATTAGATTCTGTGTATTTGGGCGAAAAACCCATGCCGTACAACACGTACTGATAACTCGCTGAAGGAAAGAGTTCATCAATCCGCGGCGCGTCATCATGCCAAGGTGGTTGCTGCTGCCACAGTTGGATTTTTTCCTGCAGCCTTTGCGGACACCCTTGCATGCTACGAGCCTCGCGCCAGTAGTCGCTGTCGTCGCGCTGGCTAATGACGTAATGCAGTTTCAAAAACTCAATTATACTCTGCCAATGGTAACTTAACTTTTCGTTAAAACGCTTTGCGACGACATTCATCACCTCGGCGTTGCGCGGAAAGTGCTCACACAAAATATTTGCTGACTGCTCAACAAGCGCCAACGCAGAGGCTTCCAGTGGCTCGATAAAACCAGCGGACAAACCCACGGCTAAGCAGTTATTGACCCAAAACTTTTCCCGGTATCCTGGCACGAAATCTATTTCGCGAAAGGTTAAAGATGCCCTATCTGCATGAGGCGCTGCGTCTTTAAGGTAGGCATACAGGGTTTCATGGGCTGCGGCTGAATCTACGTGCGCTGATGAGTGGACATAGCCTATGCCGCGCCTGGTTTGCAATCCAATGTCCCACACCCAACCCGCTGATTGCGCAGTAGCTCTGGTTGTCGAGGCAATGGGGGAGGACTTTTCCTCGTAAGGTACTTGAACCGCAATGGCTCTGTCGTTAAACAACGTGTCCTTTACGCTCACCAGATCAACGCCGAACTCTCCTGAAATCAGCAGTGCTTTTTGCCCCGTACAGTCGACAAATAGGTCGCCAGCAATGCGGGCACCATCCGCCAAAATCAGCTCTGCAATATCGCCGTTCTCAGCGCGCTCCACGCAGCTCAGATCGCCAATTTGATGCATAACACCCAACCGGGTTGTTACGTGGCGCTGTAAAAATGTTGCGAATTTTCCGGCGTCAAAGTGATAGCCGTAGTTAACATTAAATGCGAACTCCGGTGTGCCTGTTTGTTTTGGCCCTTTACCCGCTGAAGCAATGGCTGCTTGAGGCGTTACGAAATCCGCAAAACTGGCGTTTCTACCGTGACTCAACCAATAATTTGCTAGGTTAATACTGGAATATTCAGCTGGCAGACTAAATGGGTGGAAGTAGCGGTCGTCCTTGCTGGCGTTGCGCCAACCGTCAAACTGAGTGCCTTGCTTAAAACTTGCATCGCACTCACGTAAAAAATCTGTCTCTGCAACGCCAATTTTTTGCAACGTTGTGCGCATCGATGGCCAAGTGCCTTCGCCCACACCTATGATCGGGATATTCGCAGACTCTAGTAACGTGATGTGTAAACCGGCATTTGTGCCCTGACCGTGTTCGGCAGCCAGCAACCCGGCGGTAATCCAACCGGCACTACCACCCCCTACTATCACTACACGCTTTACGCCTTGATCCATCGTTATCTTTCTCTTTCTCTGTCTCTGTCTGTCATCTCGACTCTTTTTCATTGGGCAATAATCACTGCCCTCGTTAGTCATTTCAAACACTTTTCCTTGAACAAAAAAAGGCCACCAAAATGGCAGCCTCTTTTCACTTTGACCTAAGTCAAAGTTAATCTAACCCGATACCGAAAAGCCTAGAAAGTATATCTAAGACCTAACTTGTATCGTGTTCCAGACTGTCCAGCAAACAGAGTTTGCTGCTTTGTACGACCATATACATGAGTCGTTTCATTGGTCAGGTTGATCACGTCCATGTAAACCACTGCCTGATCATTGAGGTCATAGCTCGCGCTAATATCCCACTGACCATAAGCCGCAACATAAGTTGGTGGCCCAGCGCCTACATTGGCTTGACCTGTTCCGGCCAAGAAATCATCACGCCAGTTATAGGCGATTCTCGCTTGGATACCGTTCTTGTCGTAGAAACCAATTAGGTTGGCAGAATCACCAAAGCCGTTCAGTACAAACTGCTGCGCTAGGTTCATGTTGTCGTAACCTACATCCGCATCAACCAATGTCGCGTTGGCAATTACACCGAAGCCGCTGGTACCAAAGTTGTGCTGAACGTTAAGTTCCCAACCGTCCATTGTTGCCTCTTGAATATTCACCGGCACCGTTAGATTGAACTCTGCCACAGTATCACGACCTGCAACACCAGTAATGGTGCCCGCAGCTGCGTCTACACCCGGTGAGGTCGCTCTATTGGCCAATATCCATTCGCGCACCTCACCAGTTGTAGGACTTCCACCAATGGCGGTAACCGCTTCCTGGTACAAAGCACCCTGAGCTGGGTGAGGTAGATTAAACAGAGGCTCGCTTACAGACGATGAACCAATGAAGTTCTTCACATCTTTGTGGAAGTAACCCGCTGAAACATAGCTGCCTTCGCCATAATAATATTCAAAAGATAAGTCGATATTTTCAGATTCGAAAGGCAACAACCCTGGATTACCTCGGCTACCTGTACCACCGTCTACGCGAACGAGTTGGTCAATGGTTATGCCGCCTTGGATATCGCCATAATTCGGGCGTGTCATCGTCTTACTGAAAGACGCACGACCCACTATGTTATCTGTAATGTCCATCTTAAAGTCTAAGTTCTGTCTCTTATACACATCTCCGAGCCCACGAGACTCCTGAGCATCTCGT
>OJDI01000619.1_pt1 | contig 13259 bp, 9 predicted proteins | sample 1592601 | NCBI WGS metagenome assembly OJDI01 (sample SAMN05416845, study PRJEB24817) | seawater metagenome | isolation source: Sea water | place: Canada:Atlantic | collected 2013-07 | reverse complement strand
CTTTCACTTTTCTCTAACGCCGCTTTTACCTGGTGTTAGCTTCTGCTAATTCGGCAGATCGATAGCCGGATTCCGATCAAAAAAGTTACGCGGCTTCAGGATTATCTCGTCAACTTTTGCCGGCATTACTGGCCAGTCCTCGGCCATGGGCACGTGATGAAAGCCAATGGTTGGCCAAGCGACCAGATCAGTGTTAGTGATGGTTTCATCATCAGCAACAAATTGCGGCAGCCCCATGCCCGGGGCGGATTGATTCACCATTAAGCCGGCGGAAAACAATTCGTCGCGCTTGAAACGAGTGACCCACAGATTGTTGCGAACGAATTGTGCGCGCTCATGGGTGGCATCCTCCAAGGTCACTAATGGCCGCACATTGGGCATGATGATTTGATAGCTCGCGGGATAACCCATAGCGTTCGTTTGGTCCGCGCTGGCAAAAACCAGCAATGCCGGCTTGCTGACATCTATTTGTGTCTGTGCTGCTAATTCCGAGGTGACGGTCTCGGTGGTGACCGCCCAAATTCCCTGCCGAGGGGCGTTGGCTGGTTGGGGAACAGCCTGCAGCTTATGGCGCTGAAAGTTGTTGCTTTGGCCATCCACGTCCATATCAATGCGATAACTAAAAAAGTGATCGTGATTTACTCCAACCAAGTGAGGGGCAATCAGAGTGCCCGTGGCGGTATCGGCTTCAGCTGACGGGTCGGCCATGGAGGCGGCCATAACGCCCTTGGTGGCGTCGATCCCAGTTGCTACTAATCGAACTCGCAGACGCCCGTCTTGAGCAAACACATAGTCCTGAAAATAATCGTAGTTACCAATAGTCGCTACCATACGAACCACCAACTCCGTTGCCGTTCGGGATTGGTGGTTTTCCATGCCAGGCACGTCGTTATACAGCGATTCGTGATGACGCCAAATGGGGTAGCCCGGATCATGCTCGAAAATACAGATTCGATTTGGCACACCGTTTGGTGTGCCGTCGGCGCCGTGCAATACGACGTCCTGAAATACCGCATGGCTAGGACAGTCGCTGCCCTTTAGCTCGGTGGCCATGTTGCCGAGGCCATACTCGCCCATGTCGAAGTAGGCTCGGTAAAACCAGTGTTCGTCAGTATCAAAATAAGGAACAAACATTTCCGACATGGCGATTTCATAGGCCACAGACCGAAAGCCCTCTGGGGCTAGGTGGCCAACTCGATTCAATACCGTGCCTTGGCGCGGATCGAAGCGCAGGTAGAACTGCCAGCCTTGCCAGTCGACGCGACCGCCCGTCACGGTAAAGTTAAAACCTTGGGGCCGGGTAACTGTAAGAGGGCGAAGTGGGGCCCGTGTTTCCAGCGCGCCCTGGTGATATTCCATGGCAGGAATGTCGTGGGGCGGATAGCCGCCGTTCGGGTAGCTGTCGGTAATTTCAATTATGGCCTGGTTTTCAAGGTCGTAGAGCACGCTTAACCCCTCTATAGGCCGTGCAAAGGCCGCGGTAGAAGGCAATATCCCTAAGCCGCTTTGGCCTTTGATGTAAAAACAATCCAGACGCAACAAACGATCATTTACAGGATCCACCAGTTCGTCGAAGAAGCGACCGGTAGTACGAGGTAAACAAAGTCCGTCACCGGGTTCAATCGAACGCTTGGCCAATGCTCCAAGCAATGCCGGATCCTCGTTGATCTGAGTCCCCGCCAGAGTCATTTCTCCTTCCCCGGTCAACATGGGCTGACCGCTGTCAAAGGTTTGGGTTGGAGCCAACGACGCAACGTTTAGGTCGTAGATCACATGGTGGGTCTTGCCGTCGGCACGAAAAGACACTGCGGCTTGGCGCGCGGCTTCCTGGCCTGGCCGCCATTGCAAAGCGACGGCTTTATCAGGCTGAGCCAGACTGATTCGATTAAACAGCACTCCGCCTCCATGACGTTGTATGACCGCAGCTGCTGTTGCTTGAATTTCTTGCGCGCTTAGGCTGTCCCAAGGGGTAGTTTCTGCCTTCACGTTATTGCCGGAGTTTTGAAATCCGCCATCGCGACCATCGCAACCCACAAGCAGCGCTGTCGCCAGAACTAAACCCACAACGGCTAGTGCATATCTCATAAGTAATCCCCTATCCCTTTACGTCGATTCGTGATTCTCTAATTACGCAGGCTACTCGGAAAACCCCGTTGCATAGATTTTTTCGGGCCAGCAACGACCATGCACACCCTTTTTAGGACATTAGTACTAATTCCAGTCTATTTCAAGACGCTCGAGTTCGATTCAGCTAAAATACTGCGATGCCAACGGACACTAAAAACAAGATCGCACGAGCCGCCAGAGCCATCCTCGCCAAGGACGGCTATGGTGCCCTGACTATGCGTGGAGTGGCATCCGCCTGCGGCATCAGTCCAGGCAACTTGACCTATCACTACCCAAGCGTCCATGACTTGATGGTTGCGGCTATGAATCTGGGGTTGGAAGAATATCAGCAGCAGATCGCGTCCTACGTTAAAAAGCAGCCAACCGAGCAAGATAAGACGCTCGCTGATTTGGTCACTTTTTTCATTCATGACTCGCTCTCTCCCCGGACCAGCGCTATCATGATTGAGTTCTGGGCATTAGCCCAACACGATCCAAGTAAGGCCGCATTCTTGGACCAAACCTACCAAAAAGCTTCGGATATGATCGTGGACGCTCTGCTTAGTATTGAGCCTGACATTGACCGCGCCACTGCAAACCAAGTGGCGTCCACCCTGCTGGTGTTCTCGGAAGGCAGCACTGCTCTTTTCTCCAGAAAACCGTTACTAGCCTTCGACGAGAACGCCTTGATTCAAATCGCCGTGGCAACGCTCCGGCAAATGATTAACAACGCAAAAAACGACGGATCCTAACAGCCGGGCCAAGTCGTCGACTATCTCGTTACAGGCGTGCTGAGTAATGAGAGTAACTCGATTAAACGCGAGAAAGCTATGGGTCAGGTTTTCATAACAGTAGTGGACCTGTGCTCGCGGCAGTTTGAAGAGCCTTGGTATAAGGGCTGTCCTGACGCGCGACCGAGTCGCTCTAGGGTTAGCCGCGATATTTCGCATTATTGTCCGATTGAATATTTTTAAATTTTGCTGATGGGCTAGTAGGTCGACGTGGGTGAATGTATTTGTGCGCGATATTAGTGTGGCAAATGCGGCTACGAACTTGATGGCAGGCTTAGATAAAATCACCTCGTTAAGCGCTGGTTTGGGAGGGCATAAATGTCGATCACGCCACATGTAAGCACAACCCCCAATTTTTCAATTTTAGATTTGCATCAAGTATTGATATTCTTTTAACTTAAGTGATATATCTTTGTGTGCCAGTATTAATCAGGCTGATACATTAGTTGTTTTAAAGATAACAAAACTACACGCAGGAACATCGCATGACAATTCATCCCCTGGAAGCTCTTTCGGCGAGTGAAATATCAATCGCAGTTAGGCTTTTTCGCGAACATCATTCTGACGAACAGACTTTTTTCTCTTCGATCGGGATAAAAGAACCCAATAAACAAGATGTGCGGCAGGAAAAGCAGATATCAAGGATCGTAACGTTGACGGGAGTTGATCAGCAAGCCGATGGTGGTTTTGTCTCCGTGATCGATGTCACTAAGGAAATGGTTCTGACGACCACTCGGTTGTCAAATGACGCGCAGGTGGCTTACAACTACGCAGATTTCGGTGTCGCGATAATGCTGACAAAATCCAACACGCAATGGTTGGAGGCTGTTTCCGCTAGAGGCATTGATGTCTCCACCGAAGAAGCGCTGGCGCTTATACAAATCGATCCGTGGCCAGCCGGCGGTTATGCTCACGACAGTATTCCAAAAGGACACCGCGCGTTGCGGTGCATTTCTTTTGTTAGAACGGATGCGACTGACAATGGCTATGCAAGACCGATTCACGGGCTTATTGCTCATGTCGATGTTACCGACAGAACGGTTACCCATATTGAGGATAGTGGCGTGATTCCAATGCCAACCGCATCGGGACGTTTCGATAGCGAAAGCCAGAGATCTATTCGATCAGATTTGAAGCCTTTGGAAATCACCCAACCCGAGGGTACAAGCTTCCAGGTGAGCGGTAACAAAATTTCATGGCAGGGTTTTGATGTCAGAGCTTCTGTCCACCCTGTGAATGGTCTGGTGCTGCATGAGTTGTCGTTGCAAGGTAGACCGATCCTTTATCGTGCGGCACTATCCGAAATGGTTGTGCCCTACGGCGACAGTGACCCCATGCACAGTTGGAAACATGTGCTTGATGCGAGCGAGTATAACATGGGTACGATGATTAACAGCCTGAAGCTTGGCTGCGATTGTGTCGGTGAAATCCACTACCTGGACAGTCATCAGGTTACTCATGACGGTAAGCATAAGGCGGTTGAAAACGCCATTTGTATCCATGAAGAAGACTATGGCATCCAATGGAAGCACTACGATTCATCTTCGCAAACGACAGAAGTAAGGCGTTCTCGGCGGCTGGTTATCAGTTCCGTGTTCACCGTCGGCAACTACGACTACGGTTTTTATTGGTATCTTTACCTTGACGGAACAATCCAAATGGAAGTGAAGCTAACTGGTATTGTTGGTATTAGTGTTTTTACGGAAGAAACCTATAATCCGGCGCAGTCACCGGTCGTCGGCGAAAATCTCTCATCACCCGTACACCAGCACCTATTCTGTTTTCGGCTTGATTGGCATCTCGATGGTGGCACCAATTCACTGTTTGAGAATCAGATCGAGGTAATGCCGATTTCATCGAAAAACCCCGAAGGTACTCAGTTTCAGTCGGTGTCTCGGCCTTTAAGAACAGAATCCGAAGCGATTCGAGACAACGCGCCACATGTGAGTAGAAACTGGAAGGTGGTTAACCCCGCATCAAAAAATAAATGGGGTGTGCCGGTTGCCTACAAGCTGCTGCCCGCCGCTTCACCGACATTATTTGCGCAGGCCGGTTCTCAAGTGGCACTGCGTGCTGCATTTGCCAGCCACAATTTATGGGCCACGCCGTTTAACGAAGACGAGTTGAGCGCGGCCGGTGCTAATACTGTGATGCATGCGGGACAAGGTGGGCTTGCTGAGATCACAGCGGGCGATCGGGATATCGATGACTGCGATCTTGTGATGTGGCATACCGTGGCTTTGACGCACGTGCCACGACCTGAAGACTGGCCGGTCATGCCGGTCGAATACACCGGTTTTCATTTGATTCCCGTTGGATTCTTTGATCTGAATCCGACTCTCGACTTGCCCCGCAAATGCGACGGATAACGGTTTCGATGGGACGTCAGGCGTTTTGGGCTGCTGCATTTTGATTTTTTCAAGTCCGCGTCAAAGCGACTCGGAGAGTGCCCTCATTGCGATAAAGCCATCTTGAAATAATGAACTGGAAGGCTGGGGGTGTGTTGAAAGTTTGACAATCACCACTTGGGTTTGCATGTTCATGTAGATGACCTGGCCATGGATACCAATGGCCACCAAGACACCTTTGTCCGCATCCTCAACCCAAACCTGGTTGCGGTAATGACCCCCGGGCATCATTGCGCCATAGTCGCTTTGCGCAAAATTAATTTTGGCCTGATCATTTGCATGGCGCGTATCATCGATCCATTGCTGTGGCACAATCTGCTCGCCATTGTATTCACCTTGCTGAATTATCATCTGGCCAAAGCGTGCAAGATCGCGGGCGCACGCATTCATGCCCGCACCAACATAGGGGAATCCAACACTGTCCACCACAATAGCGGCATCCTGTTGCGGACCGAGTTTTTGCCAAAGCTCATTTTGTAATTGTTCTTGCAAACTACCCTGGCCTGCTCGCTCCAGTACCATGCCTAAAACGTTAGTCAACACAGTTCTGTAGTGATACTTTTCGCCATTGCTTTGCTCACTATCTGTGAGTGTTGTCGCATGTACCAACAGCGTCGTTGCAGACTCTTTGGTTCTCAGTGCGGGGCGCCAGCCGACGACAGCAGCCTCAACCCAGAAGTCCGCAGATCGGTCTGTATAATCTTCACCGTATTTTGGCGCCGCTGTCATATCTAGTAGATGTCGAATAGTGGACTCTGAAAAGGCGGTGTCTGCCAATTCTGGTAAGTATTGCGTCACTAGATCCGTTTCCTGAATCAGCCCTTTTGATATATGGATGCCAGCCAACATACCAACGAATGACTTGGTGACAGAGTTGAGCAAATGAAAACTGTCCGCTGCCATACCGTTCGCATAGTGTTCACACAGGATGGCGTTATCTTTCACAACGATAAATGCGTCTGTATAACTGTCATCGAACATCTGCTGCACTGTCCGTTGTAATCCGTCAGCACCTGCATAGGTCATGTTGAGGATGTCTTTTGAATGACTGCCAAATGTCGTGATTGGACCAGTCCCGCGACGAAGACGGGCGGTTGGGAAGAGGGATTGAACGTGTTGGAAGGATTGACGGTTTTGTGGTGGGTAACCCCAATTATCAACGGTGAATTGCCGATCACTATTTTTCATCGTGAACTACCCTTGACCGTTAGATTTTTTGAAGTGAACGTAAAATGCACTTCCAGTACGAAGTTGGCAGTAACGGCAATGATATACATCACGTGGCTCGGGGTAACCGCTCACAACGTAACGGGCTTCTGCGCAGAGACAGCCCCCCTCATGTAATAGTTCCATGGCGTATTCTTCGCATTCCTTTTGGATAAGAATCCCTTATTACGGTGCATGTTTCAAGACTCCCGCCTCCCGCAATTGATCTCTCCTCAGTTTTTCAGTTTTCGCAGTTTTTGGTTCTGAGAAGTCTGCAACACCTTTGCTCTTATCGGAGTTATACACGCGCGCGCGTGCACAGCGGACATGCTGTCAGACTTATCAAGCGGCGCCAGCTATACTTAATATTTTTTTGAAGGGGGATTTCATGAAGGATTTTGCGGGTAAGGTCGCCGTGATCACGGGAGCAGCAAGCGGTATTGGCAAGGCTCTTACCGAAAAGTGCATCGCTGAAGGTATGCACGTGGTGATGGCAGACATTGAAGAAGCGGTGTTGGAGAAAGCGGCGGCCGAACTACAGACGACCACGAACAACCAGGTGCTGCCTATCGTCACCAACGTGGCGATCGAGTCCGAACTGCTCAAGATTCGGGATGAAGCCGTGGAAAACTTTGGGGCCGTGCACCTGCTTTTCAACAATGCGGGCGTTGGCGGCGGCGGCAATTCCTGGGACGCGACTCAAAAGGATTGGGACTGGGTGTTCGGCGTCAATCTGTGGAGCGTGATCTACGGCCTGCGTGTGTTCGTGCCGCAGATGATCGCGCAGGAAACGCCCTGTCACATCGTCAACACTGCATCCATCGCCGGCATCATTGGCGGCAGCACTAACGCGCTTTATTCCGTTACGAAGCATGGCGTGGTTGCGCTTACTGAAAACCTCTCTGTCGACCTTAAGACGGAGAATACCAAAGTTGGTTGCTCCGTACTTTGCCCAGGTTTCGTCAACACCAACATCATTAACAGCGGCCGCAACCGGCCGGCGTATCTGGGCAACGACGAAGAACCGCGACCGCTGACGACGGAAGACGAACAGCGCATCGCAATTTTTCAAGAGATCCTCAGGCAGGGTATGCAACCGGCGGAGATCGCCGAGATCGTTTTTGATGCCATACGTGCGGATCGGTTGTATATCCTGACGCACGATCACTTCGATGAGATGATCAGGGCGCGTGCCGAGAACATGATTGACGGCACAAACCCGCAGATGGGTGAAGCCGCCCTGGCGAATCTGGCGAAGCAAAGAGATTGAGTGCAAGTTGCACGCACGGAGGCCCAGTGCGCCGATAGGGCGATTTTCGAGACGCCCTATTGTAGTCGTTGTGTTTCGTCGGGATCTGTTGGCTTTACAGGTGCGCTTGCTAGACGGGCGTGTGCGAGTCAGTTCGCTTTTACCCGTGTTTTTATTCCACTGAACTTCGACCTATTTCCATCTGTTTGGTAAATGTGCTGCCCACTGCCGTATGGGAATGATCTCTAGGTTTTATGCCGGCGATATCGGCAATTCTGCGGCCTGCTCGAATACCGGTGCAATGGCCACCCATGAATTTTTTAATGCCTTTATCTGCCAGCCAGTTGGCGGTTTTATCTACCTCTGCATCGTTTGCTCGCCACAAATGAAAACCACCCATCGCCGCAAAGATTGGCTTTTTAGCAATGTTCTGCAGGGTATCGGAGGTATTCATGATGCCCGCATGACCGCAACCAGACATCATTACCCAGCCCTTAGCTGTCATCATGCCCATAGACTGGTCGTCCAATATTATGTCTGGGGTTAAAGTTTCGACGTTACCTGTCTTGATAAACAACCCTTTGGGGCCAACATACGTCTCGTATTTCCGTTCTACCGGTCCAGTAACAAAAAGGTCTGGGGCAATTTCAGTTGGCTTATCCACGATGATGAAGGTAATGCCCAGTGCATTTGAGGCCTCCTTGAATTCAATAGGGTTGCCGTAGAAGCCAGGACCGGTTAATCCGTTGGCTAAAGGGCGCCCACTTTTATCGTATCTCTGAGCGAAAAATCCTTTAGCGACATAGACTTTTGAAAATGCTTTGGCATTTCCATCGCGATACTCCCGGCGCAGCCGCATGAGTCCTCCGGTGTGGTCAGAGTGGAAGTGGCTGAGCACCACTTTTTCTACCTTTGATAAATCTTTATTCAGTAGTTTTGCATTATGAAGCATTGTTTCTTCGTCAAACCCGGTATCAAACAAAACGGATTCGCTTGCGCTTTCGTAAAGAGCGCCAAAGCTCCACTCGCCGAGACCTCCGTAGTTTGCAATATTGGTTGTAAGAATAGTTATCTCGTATTTTGAAAGGTTTGCCTGTGCTTTTACTGCTAGAACACTCAGCAGCACAATGATGATCAAATTTTTTACAAATATAGGCGTGTAAAACATTCTGCAGTGAGTGTCGCCCCGTAAAATATATTTTCCCGCGAACATTTTAATACTCCTAATGCCTTACCCTGATTGTATTCAGGGGTTCTCTTTGACGGTTTAAATACCTTTGGGATGGCAGTATGATCCCAAACTTAAGAAATTTATAAGCAATTTGTTTCGCTCAGTGTTGGCGCTCAATAGCGGGATAAACATTTCTTAGACTACCGGGATTGCTGGATCTTTTTGCGCAGAGTGAGTTTTGCTTCATGTCTGAGATAGTTTAAAAGGCTTTAGAAACAGCGCTGTTATTGCTGATTATAAGGCTTTCGTATCAATTGTACGTTCGCCACCTGTTGCGCGCCCACTCTCAGTACCATGGCATCATCACTTTGCGGTACCAGTTGCATATTCAACTGGCCTTGCACCCCTCCGCCAGTAACGAAGCTAGCTGCAAGTTTGGGGCCCTCTGGCGATGCAAAATCCCAACTGCCACTGGTTGTGGTACCTTCATAGTTCGTTCCAACGTGCACAACTTGATGACTTTCAGGATCAACACGAATGACTGAAATAGAAGGCCCGTTTTGATCAATCGTGGTGAGTTCTAGGAGCTGATTTTTGATCTTCCAGTTCAGACTCAAGCGAAATTCGCCGCGGGTGCCTTCATCGACCCAGTCTCCTAACAATTTATTCCATCCGCCGTTTTCAACGATTTCCCCCAAAGTAGGCTGCGGTGCGGGCTGGGATGTTTCGGTGACATGAAAAATGAAGTCGTTGCTGATTAAGCCGCCAGGGGTTTGAAGCTGTAGCAAATGCATTCCCGCTGCTGGACTTTCTGCCAGTTCTACAATGAGTACTTCGTCGCCTTTTAGTTCGACCTTACCTGCTACGCGTCTACCATCAACTATGATGTACGAGTCAGCATCAATGTAGCGACCGCTAATAGTCATAGACGACTTTTCTGAGTGCAGTACCGGAAAACGCTGTGGCCCGCTTTGTTCTTGGATCGGACCTAAAGTCCAAATCGCGGGCTGGGGATGATCGGCATCGCTCTTGGTACCGTGGTGTGCGGTTAAAGTACCAACAAACTGGCCGGTTTTTGCTTTAGCGAACAGTTCTTCGCGGGAGTAGCTGTCGTGTTTGCTTAAATAAGCGTTATCTTTGTAACGCAATGACACCGTTTGACCGACTTGGCCTTCCGTAAGCACGCCATGACCGGTCAATATGATAGCGTCCTCGCGCGCTGATTGTTCTAATGATTGGACAAGATCTAGAGTTAAGTCATCTGTAATTGATTGCTGATTGAGTGTCATCTGACGCGCGAATGCGCCAGAAAATCCAGTGCTGTGCTCTAGCGCCATGTCCCACACCGGATCGAATTCTTCGCGCTGACCCCACGAAAATCGCCACAGTTCACGCTCGGGTATGCCTTGTTCGGCGAGTGCAGCAAATGGGGGCAGGGTAACCATATTGATACGCCCTTGGGGTAATATTAGAAAACGATCGTAAGCACCACGCCAGGTTGGTGTGTCCATGCCAATGGTCGGGTGATTGGTGCTGACCATATGCGGGAACCGATGACAGTCCCCGCAAACGTCTCGTTTGCCAACGCCGTTACCGTCGATATGGAATAAGCGAAAACCGTCCCGGGCGCGTTGACTCGGAACATTGTCGTACGGGCGGCGTTGTGCCGGCGGGTAGGGCACGTTGAGCAAGAACACTGCCATGTCGTCTCGCTGGGCGGAAGTCAAAAGACCGAGTTTGCCCTCGTTATTGGTGTTCGCTTCGCCGAATAAATGCATTGTGTTAGCTTGTCCACTGTCCACTAAGTGGCGGGTAGCTGTAGTTTGGTCATTGATGTCGCTGTTTGGCGGCACATAATCGTCGGTATTTGCCGCGTTAACCCCACCATAGGGGTCGCCAGGAATGCCGTCCCAGTGATACGGCTCGGTGTCGCGTAACCCGCGAATGGGCATCGTGGTTCGCGGTTGGATTTGATCGCCACCGGTGACGATGGGCGTGTCCAGTACCCACAACAGTTGATCAGTATGGCCATCGGCATGGCAACTGGCGCAAGCGAAGGTTCCGGTAGTGGAAGCACTGGCGGTCTCAAATGCCTTACGCCCCCGTTTTACAATCGGGTGGGTGGGGTCTTCGAGTACTATGGTACTCAGCAAGTTTGGTTCTGAGGTGTTGCTGACATCAACAAGGGAGACTGTATTTTCCACCGCATTAAGCACCCAAGCTTTACTAGGGCGGCCGTCTTCAAAACTGGTTAGCGCAACACCTCTTGGCACAGCTTCGACATCTACGCGCCCAAGTACCTCTCCGCTGTTTGCGTCCATTGTAATTACTTTGTCTGAACCGGCGGTCGTAACGACCAGTGTCGAATCGTCCTCGCTGATGCTGATGCCATAGGGTGTCGCAAGGGCAGTCCCTGGCGCGGGTTGCGCTGGTGGTAATGGTTCTAGGTCGAAAAATGTGGTGTTTTTTGGGCTGCGGTCGCTGAGATCGACTCGGGTGATCCGGTTTAGAAACGCACGATTCATGAGTTCTTTTAGCCCATGCTTTTCTGTACCTGCGCGACCGTTGGCGTCATTGCGCGCGTCGGTCTGAGCGATAAAAATTCGGCCACTTGAGTCAATTGTTAGGCCATATAAAAGCGTGCCAAGAGTGTCAACGGTTTCAATCAACTCGTCGGTTTCAGTGTCGAATATGTATAGATCACGGTCGGGCATGTCTGGGTGTTTGACGATGTCTAGTACATGTCCCAGCGACAATTTGCTATTAGTGACTATTGAATGCGCAACTGCGTCGAAAGTTACAAGGTCGCCGTCGATGCTGTCTTTCATGCCGCCGGAGAGCTGGGTTTTGTTATTCGATTCGAAAGGGATTACATACAGCTTACCGTTGTGTACCGCAATCGCGCGCGGGTCTTGGGCCGTAATGGTCAGCCACTTAACTACTTTGCGTTCTGCTACATCAACCACTGCAATTTGATTGTTGGACGATAGTGCAACGTAGGCTTTTTGGTTGTTCGCAAAGGCTATACCCATGGGTTCGTCAAATAGAGTGGCTTTGCTTTTTTGGTCAAATGCTTGAATGGTGGCGATGACGTGTAAATAATTTGGGCTTTTAGGGTCGTTGTCGACAATAGAAACAGAATCGGAAATATGATTCGACACCCAAATCTCTTGACCATCTGGGCGCACGGCGACGCTAACAGGGTCAATCCCTACTGGAACGCGCGCGATGATTGCGCGATTGTTTGCCTCGATTACATCCAACGTTGCACTAGGTGTATTGACGACAAAGACGTAACCATTGTGAACAACAATAGGGTTGGTGTGTGGACTGACAAAGGTAGGATGACCAATATCCGTCGCATATTGATTGGGCATTTTGGCTGCGGGCGCTACAAGATTCGCGGTCGCGCCGCGGGGTGTTGTAGTGGCCACAAACACGAGAGTAAATACTGCGACGAACGCGATACCCGAAATTCCGCGCACCCAGTTGCTGTTAATCATTGAAGCTCCTTAAAGGAAATTTTTATATTAACGGTGTTAAGTTCCCATGCCGGCTAAGTTATCGCATATCTTAACGTTGTCAAGTTATAATGCCGACATGAGCAAGCTTAATAAGAGTAAAACGGGGAACTATCACCACGGAAATCTGCGCGAAGCGTTGATTAGGACTGCGATGACCATTCTTGAGGAAGACGGTGTCGAAGCCCTTACTTTGCGCCGAGTCGCTCGCGATACCGGCGTATCCCAAGCAGCCCCCTACAGCCATTTTCGCGACAAAAATGATTTGGTTACCTCTGTTTGTCTTGAGGGCACTAAATGGTTTGGTGAATACATGAGTCGAGAAGCTGCCGGTAGAGAGGGACCAGATTACCTTGCCGGCTTAGCCATTGGTCACATACGTTTTGCACTCGAGCATCGCGCACTGTTTCGTCTTATGAGCACAACAGATATATCTGATGCAGTCGAAAACATAGCCGATGGGCCAAAGGTTCTTACAGAAGGTTACCTAATGTTGGCCAGCGGTCTCGCTGTTTCGCCGCTCTTGCATTTTGGTTCAGAGCAACAGCAACTTGATATTCCTCTTGCTTGGGGGCAGGTTTATGGGCTAACAAACCTGTTGGTCGAAGGGAGAATTACGCCACAAGCACATGGATTTGACGATTTAGAGTCTTTTGTTGTCGCTCTGGTGAACCGGTTTTTGAAAAATCCACCGGCGAACATACCGTAATACAGACTTCTGCGGAACAGATTCAAGGCGTGGGTTTTGTGGGTTAAACCCTGTCTCTTATACACATCTCCGAGCCCACGAGACTCCTGAGCATCTCG
>OJDI01000616.1_pt1 | contig 13360 bp, 7 predicted proteins | sample 1592601 | NCBI WGS metagenome assembly OJDI01 (sample SAMN05416845, study PRJEB24817) | seawater metagenome | isolation source: Sea water | place: Canada:Atlantic | collected 2013-07 | reverse complement strand
GTCTCGTGGGCTCGGAGATGTGTATAAGAGACAGTTCATGGGTTGGTTGGGGGTAAAGATATAAAGAATTAAGTAACCTTGCGCCGACATTTTTCTACGCTCTCGACTATGGAAAAGGACTAGGTTTTGGAATGGTGTTTAGGATATAGATAAGGTGTTTTTAAAAAAGTCATTATATTCATAAGCTTGAATGTAATGCCTAATAAATTTTAAACATGTTTTTTTGATTAATTCAATGTGTTACTTTTTATGTTGTATGAAGAAAAACTAGCTATTTTTTAGCCGACGGACGAAAGATTATAGGGAATATTAGCTGGAATGAATGTATCCAAAAATGATGAACGAAAATATGTTTCCGCAATTCCAAATCCTGAATACCTAATTAAGTCAATTTCTGAACAAGGTTATTCTCTTCAATCTGCAATCGCAGATCTTGCCGACAATTCTATTACCGCTAGCTGCGATAGTATTGAAATTCTTGTAGAAACTGAAAAGGCTCCATTTCAACTCTTCATATGCGATAACGGCAATGGCATGTCTTTCGAAGAGTTAGAGCAAAATTGTAGGTTTCCTAGCAGTTCACCTGAACATTCAAGAAAAACTTTGGATTTGGGGCGGTTCGGATTAGGAATGAAAGCTGCGTCGTTTTCACAGACAAGGAAGTTTACGGTTTTATCGCGGAAAAAAGGAACAAAGACCTTCCATGCTTTAACTTGGGATGTAGATTTTATAAGACAAACAGGAGAATGGCGTTTAATCGTAAACTCTGAAGAAGATGTGAGCAGTTTACTACAAGAATATAGTCATTTGCGAAGCGCTTTTGTAGATCCACTCAAGGGCTTTGAGGCAAACACAATTATTATTTGGTCTGGGTTATATAAATTTGAAGATTACTTAAATGAAAAAAATCGTTCAAAAGCATTAAACCGTGAAATTTCAATAAACGTTGCTGAGCATCTTGGTATTGTATTTCATAGGTTTATGGAGAGCAAAAAAGCTCCTTTAAAAATTAGGGTGAACAATCATTTAATATCGCCTTTCAACCCATTTCCCGAAACCCACAAAGGTTTTAGAAGTATTGAATACAGACAAAAACAATTTGGAGAAGACAATATTAAGCTGGAAGGGTTTGTTCTCCCGTCTATTGCGCTTGATGAAGTTAAAAGTGAGAAAAATAGCTGGATCACTTCGAATAAAAGTTTGATTGATATGGAAGGCGTATACGTATATCGAGCTAATCGTCTGATATTGTACGGCGGTTGGAATGGCCTTATTAAGAAATTTCCTAGACTACAATTAGCCAGATTACGGGTTGATATAGGTAATAGTGCTGATCATTTATTACATCTAAACGTTGCTAAGTCAGCAGTCATCATTCCACATGATTTGAAAGACGCATTTGAAGATTATATTCAAGTTCTAACTTCTGAAGCGACAAAAGAATACTCCAATCGGGGTCTGCGTAAGTTCCCTGAACGAAAAAAGAAAAGTGATTTGTCCCTCTTCAATAAAGTTCATACCAATAAAGGAACTGTGTTAGAAATTAATAATGCCTACCCGTTGGTTGAGATGTTACAGGAGTCATTAAATGAAGAGCAAAAGACCTGTTTTAATTTACTTTTGCGAGTACTAAATAACTCTACTAACAAAATTAGAAATATCCACGAAGTCCCATCGCATTACGAGGTTAATTCGCCACGAGAAATCGTCTCTTTACAGGACTTTGTTGAAAAGGCTAAAGAACATGAGTTCCCTAGTTCATTTATCATCGAGCACATACGACAGAACTTCGGAATTATTGAGTCTAACCTCCCAAGCGATATTTTGAAGTTACTGGAGCAGTAATGTTGAATTTTCAATTTGAATACCAAAACGCAATTAAACATCAGTTCGCTCGTCACCAAAAATCATATACAACAGGTTCATTGTCTAAATTTTTAGAAGAATCATACGAGAAAACTAAAGAAGCGGTGGTGGTCATTGCTGATTTGTCTGGTTGGCCGCCAATTCCAGAGGAAACGTTCAAAGAGTATTTTGATTCAATAAGAAAGGAAGTGTTGGCTACTACAGTAACAACAGTGGATGACCTCAATATATTGTCAAAAAATAAAGATACATGGCTAAAAGGTTCTAAGGAAGCAGAAATTAAATGGAGTTATACATCACGATATTTGAAACATTTATCTAATACGGGCCGGGCAGAAACGGTAGTTCGCGAAATAGCTGGTTCATCACAGAAAATTCTGGGTAAGTTGGGCGACCCAAAAGATGAAAATAGCTTTTTGATTAAAGGGTTAGTTGAAGGCGATGTGCAGTCGGGTAAAACCGGAAATTTTAATGCAGTAATTAACCGTTCAATAGACGCTGGTTATCGACTTATAGTGGTACTTTCGGGTCTGATGGATGATTTGCGCGTGCAAACTCAAGAAAGGATCCAATTAGATGTAATAGGTGAAGGTAAAAAAGGCAGGGTAGGTGTTGGATTAATTGAGTCTTTTGGGACAGATGTTGGTTCATCTGTTCAACAGGTAAACTCTATAACTTCTGAAGATGCAGACTTCAGCAGCCCTCTCGAGAAAGCAAACTTCTCAATGAAACCTATTAATATTTTAGTATGCAAAAAAAATGTCAGTATCCTTAAAAACCTTCTCATATGGATAAACGAGAACTTGCCTGAAGGGGAGAGTAAGCATGCAACACCATTTCTGCTCGTCGATGATGAGGCTGACAATGCGTCCTTAAATAATGAAGGTCATAAAGGACGCGAATATGCTTCAAAGATTAACGGTCACATACGAGCACTCTTAGATCTTTTTCATAAACGATCATATTTGGGATATACGGCAACACCATTCGCAAATGTAATTCAAGATAGAAACGATGTGCCTGATAATGCTTGGGCGTTAGCCTATAAAACGAAGCAAAAAGATAAGACGGTTGAGTTCAGCCAAATAAATAATTTGTTCCCAGATGACTTTATAGTGCAATTGAATTCCCCAACTAACTATGTCGGTGCGCAACGCATTTTTGAAACCTTATCTGACGACGGTGTACCTAAATTGCCAGTTGTTTTTCCTATTGACGATTACTCAGAGGATTTTCCAAGTAGAGTACTAGAAGTAGATGAGGACAACGTGGTTGGCGTTGAGCGCTTCGACTCAAAACTAGATTGGGACAAAAAAGTCGGTAAATTTGGTAGTTACAGGGATTTTATAAGCTACTCTGAGTATCGAAAAGGCACGAGAGCAGCCAAATCTATTGATAATTTTCCAAATATTATTCCTGATTCACTAAAACAGTCTGTTATGTGCTTCATTTTAGGTATTGCAGTAAGGGAGTTGCGCCAACCAAAAATGGTTACGTCCAATCTGTATCAACCTCACAATACGATGCTTGTTCATATCTCTAGGTTCACCCGTTGGCAGTCTAAGACAAAGCGGTTACTCAGATCTTATTATGCGGATTTGGTGTCCAGATTAATCATGGATAAACCAAATGCCCCTGGCTCTGTATATTTCCAGTTTGAGAAGGTTTGGAGAAGGTACTACCACGACATAGTATTGAATATTAGGGAATATCTACCTAAAGGTTATGAAGACGAGTTCATGACACCTACTTCTTTCAACTCTGTATTGCCAGGGTTGATAGATGCAGCAAGAGATATCGACATATTAGCCTTGAATAGCCAAACCAGTGATGAGTTAGAGTATAAAAAGAACAATCCTAAAAAAGTTATCGCTATAGGTGGTAATCGATTATCTAGAGGCTTTACTCTAGAGGGACTGATTACTAGTTACTTTGTAAGAACTACTAACTATTCAGACTCATTGCTGCAAATGGGGCGATGGTTTGGTTATCGTCCAGGCTATTTAGATTGTTGCAAATTGTTCACCTCGCAAGATCTAATCGATAGATATGATTCAACAACTCTTTGTGTAGAAGAATTGAAAGCCGAATTCAAGAAAATGGACGATCTGGGACGAACTCCAAGTGACTTTGAAATAAGAGTCAGGACACACGAAGGTGTGCTGCAAATTACACGGCCTTCTATTTTAAAAAATACAGAGTTGGTGAAGTGGTCTTATCAAGACTCTTTGCAGATGAGCACTACAATTAACGTTGAAAAAAATCATATATCAAACGTGTGGAGCGCATTTAAAACCAAGCTCGCGCCATTAATGAATAAAGCAGAAACAAGAGGAACTTTGTTTTGTAAGCAAACCACTTCCGAATCGATTCTGGATATTTTAAAAGAAAATACCAATTTCGACCCTGCTAAATGTGAACTTATGGCTGCGTATATTAAAAAGTGCAATGCAAAGGGACTTCTGAAAAATTGGACCATAGCTGTGAAAACGACAGGTACTTCCAACCATTCAAGAGGGCTCGGAACATTAAAATCAGCTGATAGCGGATTACCGATAGATGTAACTTTAGCAGTTCGACGAGGACCAAAGCCTGGAGAGCGCTTTTTCGATGAACTAATTAAAAACTCTATTTTTAAAGCTACGTCAAAGTCTGCAAATATTATGTCTAGCGGTAAAGATATGGCTGCTGCACTTACAGAAAATTCTGCAAATCTAGCTGCTACTGCTTACTACAAAGAACAAGCCGCGGGTCTTATTAAGATGGACCCTAAGTTAAGTGAAAATGAAGCACTAGAGAAGGCTAAGCAAAAAACGGTTCCTGAAAGAGTTTATCGCGAAAAGTTATCCTCACAGGAAGGCGTATTGATAGTGTATCTTTTTGACCCATACTATTCGTTCAGACAAGAAAAAGGCGAAGAGATACAAGAATATTCTGATTGGGTTAAGGAGAAGGGTATAGACTTAAATATTCCGCTGATTGGCCTGGCTTTAGGGTTTCCACCAATTAGTCGTAATCAAGATCCCAGCGGAGTTTACGTCAAAGGTGATTATAGCCTTGCAGACGAAACTGAATCTGATGAAGATGATTCTGATAGCTTTGAACAAGGTGGTTCAGCTATACCTGATGACATGGATAGCTAATGAATTTAAATCAAAAGTGGGCTCAACTCAGCAGGGCTTTATTAGACGGAGATGGCTTAAAAACGCTGAGGATGACCGATCAATGTATTTTAGAATTATTCCTAGCTATTGATAAAAAGAAAAGTCGCTACTTAATTCTACATTTACCCGAAGATTTTCAACCTAAAATTAATAGCCTAGAAAACGAAAATATCGTTCTAACTTATTCGAGTACTCAAAAGCTCATAGCGATAAAGTTACTCGACATAGATTTTAGTGACCTATTCGATGATCTGATAAAGTCGATGTTCAATGCTATAAAAACAGAATCATCAGTCGAAGTGGCATCAAAACGTCTTGTTGATAACTTTATAAAGTGGAATCAGTTTTTCCGTAAATTAGAAAGTAAAACGTATAGTGAAAATACAATCCTAGGACTTTGGGGGGAGCTTTTTACTCTCAAGAAACTTGTTGAGAAAAAATCAAATGCGAGTGAAATCAATACCATTCTGCAAGCTTGGACCGGTCCATTAGATACAGTTCATGACTTTACTTTTAGCGACAAAAGTATCGAAATTAAAACTAAGCTAAATACAAAAAACTCGATCAATATTGCGAGTGAGTTTCAATTAGAAATAGGAAAATCCGAAAATTTAGAACTGTGTATTATCGATGTTAATAAAGATAGTGATGGCCTAACTATTGATAATTTATATACAAGTATCAAAGAGACTATATTGGACAACAGAGCTGATTTATCTTTACTCATAGCACGACTTGTTGCCCTAAAATTAGATGAAAAGAACTTGAAAAGATACAGTAATTATTCTTATAGAGCGTTAACAGCTAGTTACTATGATTGCCTTAACCAAGTGTTTCCTAAAATTGTTCGTAACAGCCTTGACGATGAAATTTTCTCTGTGAAATATAAATTAGATGTTTCGAACTTGAGTAAATTTATTTTGAAGACGGAGAAGTATTAGTGTCATTTGACTCATTAATTGATATTCGAGAAGAGTTATTAGAAGAATCTAAAGATGAATATGGTTTTGTACAGCAACATGCACTACTAGAACAAATACCACCTTACTTAGTAGACACTAAATTAATAGACTCAGAGGATATCAATACAGCTTACTTCTCTTCAGAAGCTGATAATCTAAAACTAAATGGATATACCATAAATTTTACTGGAGAGAGACTACAGGTCTTTATTATCAATGATAACTATCTGTCTCAAAACGATAGTGAAATCCTGGTTTCACAGCGGTCTGAGTATGAAAGTGAATTCAAAAAAGTCATCAAGTTTATTACTTCTGCTATTAAAGGTAATTTAGATGAACTGCAAGATTCAGAACCAGTAAAACCACTAGTATCGAAATTAAAGTCCATTGAAGGTTTAAAAATATTTGATGTTATTGAAATATTTTTGGTTTCTTTGTCGATTACGGTGATGAATCGCGGCGGTGAAGCACAGTTAAAAAGTATCCATTTTCCAGACGAAAATAAAACATTCAATGTTAAGCAAGACGGCGATAAACTTTCAAAGGATATTTTGTTTGTAAGACGAGTAATTGACTTAAATTACATAGCTAACTGTCTAGCATCGCAGGGAAGAGGGAAGCCACTTAAAGTTATTTTCAAAGATGTAATAAACAAAGACATTGAGGTAATAAAGGCTGCGGAGCAAAGTGAGTTTGAATCTTATTTGTGTGTATTAGATGCTAACATGCTCGCTGACTTGTATAAGCGTTACTCATCACAATTGTTAGAAAAAAATGTAAGGTCTTTCTTGCAGTTTAAAGGGGTCAATCGTGGTATTAAATCCACTATTAAAAATGAACCTGAAAAGTTCATTGCATACAATAATGGTTTAACAATTACAGCTACAGATGCCAAGGTCTATTATCAAAAAAAATCTTGGTACTTATCCTCCTTAGAAGATTTTCAAATTGTAAATGGGGGCCAGACTACGGCGAGTATTTACTTTTCGCGTAAAGAAGGATTGGATATTTCCAAGGTTAAAGTGATGGCAAAAATAAACGTTGCTAAAAACAACAAAACCTCTGAACTAGACGATTTAATCTCAAAAATCAGTGAATATTCAAACAGTCAATCAAGAGTTTCGAGAGTAGATCTAAGATCTAGAAGCCCTAAACTCGTTCAGTTAAAAAAGCTAAGCGAGACCGTAATGACACCATCTGGCGGCTACTGGTTTTTTGAAAGGGCAAAGGGTGAGTTCAATACCCGATTAAGAAAAGACAATAATCCAGCTAAACTCAAGCGAGACTTCCCCACAAAAAAACGATTCTCAAAAGAATTACTCGCTAAATATTATTGTGCTTGGGGTGATATTCCGTTCTTAGTAAAAAAAGGTGGGGAAAAGATATTTAGGCTGTTTATAGAAGAACTAGAACCTGAAGAGGACGACGGTATCGAAGTCAATAGAGATTTCTATGAACAATTGGTGGCAAAAATGATTCTCTTTCGAAAGATGGAAGAGATTTATGGCTCTGGAAAAAACGCGATTGGCCAACTACGTTCAGCTACCGTTCCTTATTCTATAGCTGCTATATATGCACATACAGATGGGAACGCAGAGTCAGCTAACTTTGCTTTAGATAAGCTGTGGAAGCAAGAAATTATCGGAGGCGAACTAGAAGAAATGTTGTTTAAGTTACTTTCTTTAATGAATGATTTAATTAAACAATATTCGCTTAGCGACGACTGTGGCGAATATGCCAAAAAGTCCGAATTATGGGAGTTTATAAAAACATCTAAAGAACTCAATAATTTTTATCACTCCTACGAATATCAGCGCGCGATAGACAAATATCGGTTATCTTAAGAGCGAAAAATTTTGTGGTTTCATAAGTGGCTTTACGAGAACAGGGAGTTCACATGCAAAAGAACTATTACGTTTACTTTTTAAAAGACCCAAGAAAAAAACCTGCTAAGGTCTTTTATATTGGAAAAGGTACAGGAAGCCGAGCTACCGATCATCTTAAAAAGGTCGATGAAACGCGAAAAGGAAAGTATATTCAAGATGTTCTGGCCGCAGGTCATAGACCTATTGTAGCTAAAGTTATAGATGAGATAACGGAAGAACAGGCGCTTCAAATAGAGTTAGAGCTTATTTCGAGTTTTGGCACCATTGATAACGGTGGTTCGCTTTATAATACAGTAATTCCTAAAACGGTAAGACGGAAAGTAGACGATAAAATTACGGTACCCAATGGCGCACTAGAAAAAGCACAATTAGGTTTGAAATTACTTAAAGGTTCAATTATGTCACTTGCCGAAGAAAATCCAGGTGGGGTAACGAATTCCGATTGTTCGCACTATTTAGGTTTACAATCTGATAACGAGGGAAAACAACAAGACTACTTAACGTACAGTGTTTTAGGTCTCCTTTTAAAAGAAGGCGTCATTGATAGTATGAGATTAAGTAACCGACGAATTTATAAAAAATTATAGGGTCGTAAAGTGGCTAAACTAAAACCAAGAGCAAGGCTGATTCGTACGATTGGTGACAAACTCATTAGTGGTCCGGAAGCGGCTATTATTGAGTTAGTCAAAAATGCTTATGACGCTGACTCACCATCGATTGAAATTAAGATAACCCCCCCATCTTTAAGTAATGTTGGATTAATTACTGTAAAGGATTACGGCCATGGCATGACATACGATGATCTGCTCAATAATTGGCTGGAACCGGCGACAGATATCAAGAAAAAAAATAGTAGGTCAAAGTCAGGGAATAGAGTTGTTTTAGGGGCTAAAGGCGTTGGTCGTTTCGCTTCCGCAAGTTTAGGCCGTTCAATATATTTGGCTTCCGTTGCAAGAGTTAACGGTAAGTTAAGAAAAAGCTTTTTAGAATTGGATTGGGATATATTCGAAAATACCCAATATTTGGATCAAATTGACATCGATGTTCAGGAAGAAGACTGCTCTCAAAACGAAAAGACAGGAGTGTTGATTGAAATCAGATCGCTTTCTACAACTTGGGATAAAAAAAAGCTCTCGAAACTTGTTAGAGAGTTAAGAAGATTAGCGACTCCCACCAGCAATAGAAATAAATTTGATATATTTTTATACCTAAATGACTTTAAAACTTCACTTTCCGCACCCTATAACTTCGACGGTAACCAGCTTTTACTTGACTCTAATAGGATGGCTGGCGCACTTCAAAAAAAAGGTTCATATATAGAAAGTAGTAATTTGATCCTGCCGTTTTCGATTACTGATGAATCAGATTATCATTTGAAAGGAAGTTTCACTAGAGATGGTGATTTTTCTGGAGTTTTCACAATAGTTAGAGGCGATAAGACTCCAATTGAAATTAACTTACCCGCTCATAAGCTTGAAGTTGGAGAGCAAAATTGTGGAGAAGTTAATGTTGACCTCAAAATTTATGATTTAGAATCCGATTCAATTGAAAAGTTGTTTTCGCGAATGGGTTTAAATTTTTCAGATTTCGGACTGCGCAAGGCTAGAGAGATCATAAGTGAAAACTCAGGAGTAGCAATTTATAGAGCCGGATTTCGTATTAGGCCCTACGGCGAACCTGACATGGATTGGCTTAAGCTAGAGAAACGAAGAATCAATAATCCTTCCAAAAGAATCGGTCATGGCCAGATATCTGGTTCAATACATGTTTCTACAGAAGAAGCCTCCAACTTAATAGAAAGAAGTAGTCGTGAAGGGTTAGAGTCGAATTCAGCTTTTGAAAGGCTGATCGATTTACTCACAAACCTCTTGGTGAAAATTGAACAAAAGCGCTTTGATTTTCGTGAAAAGGCAGGACTAAGTAGAAAACCTTCCAAAAGTATCGATAAAGCAAGAGGAATAGCTTCTTTGGATTCAATAAGTCAAGCTATAAGTGCGTTACCCACCGACCAACAAAAGCCATTACTATTAAAAGTTGAAAAAGAGTCAAGGGCGCTAACTAAAACGTTAGATGAAATAGATGCGTACCAAAGACTTTTAGAGTCCAGAGCTGCACTAGGAATGGTTGTTGGGCAAGTTATTCATGATGGTCGAACTTATTTAGAGCCAATCAACTCTTCTGCTAAATCCATTATAAAAAACGCGCCTTTTTTATTGGACAATAATAGTAAGGGCGATTTAGTGCGTAAATATTACCCTACATATGGTCAAGCAATCTTGACTGGCGCAAAAGGGCTATCTTCCTTATTTAAATCGCTAGATCCTATTTCCGGAAGGAGACGCGGTAAGCCTTCAAACTTTTGTATAAAAGACGTTATAGAAAACTCCTTAAATCTTTTGGAAGAACAACTCATAGAAAACGATATTAACAAAGTAATTGACGTAGATAAAAGTATCGCGGCGTATGGATACAACGGAGATTTGCAGTCTGCATTAATAAACATTCTGCAGAATGCTATTCACTGGTTATCTGTTTCTTCTTTAGAGGTCAAAGAGGTCATAATCAAAGGAAAAATTATTTCTAACAACGTACAGATACTTGTAGAAAATAATGGTCCATTAATTGATGAAGCAGATATGGTTTCGATCTTTGAGGCGGGCTTCTCATTAAAATCTAATGGCCATGGTTTGGGTTTAGCAATAGCCAGAGAGGCGTGTAAAAATAGTAACGGGGACTTATGGTTGTCTTCGGAATCTACGAATACGTGCTTTGTTATAGAGTTTCCACTTGAGGTGAATAATTAGAAATGGAATTAGACATACTGATAATTGAAGATGAGCAATCAATTATTGATGATTGGAAGGAAAAAATAGATTTTTATTCTGTTGAAGAAGAACGGGTATATACAATTCAAGCCACTTACACAAAGTCTATTGTGGAAGCAAAGCGTAAACTATCAAGTATGAAATTTCACGCTGCTGTTGTTGATATAAGATTAGAGAGTGAGAGTGGTAAACCTAATGATGATGGAAATCAAATTTTCGAAATCATAACAGATACTACATTAACTGTTGCCGCTGTATATACTGGGGAGCCAGAAATCGTCTCGTTACAAAGGCATCAAGAACAATTTGCAAAAGTGTTCAGAAAAGGAGATGGAGATATTAATGAGATCTTATCGTGGTTTGATGAAAGAGTCACTATGATAAGCGCTATCAATAAAGTTCAAAGCTCTTTTAGTATTGAAATGGCTAAAGCATTCTCAAAATCCATTTGGCCTAGGTGGAATCATTGGGTTAGTGAGCAAGTTAGTGATGCTGCTTCCACTGTCGCTGCATTGAAACGGCATATGGCTACTCATTTACACGCTTCTTTCCTACTCCAAGAGCAGCATGGCGCTCATCCTGAAGAGTATTTCTTTATCCCTCCTCTTCAAGATAGTTTAGATACCGGTGACATTATCTATAAAGATGGAAATTTTGAAATCATCGTTACCCCGCGCTGCGATATGGTAAGAGAAAAGGGGGATTGTTCGACATATCAGCTAGTTAGGTTAGAAGATATGTCTCTAAAATGGAGAGAGCTAGAATCCAAACTACGCACGGCCACGTTACAGAAAAAAATTGCTCAAGCGAAGACTAATATACTGAAATTCACTAACCATAATGGACAAGTTGGTTCCCATTTCATACAGCGTTTTAGAATTCAGTTACCGGGTGATTCAGGCGAGAATTTCTACGGTCCCTATTATGCTCAGTTTAATCAGCTAAGGTCTATCGACAGAAATGCTAAAAACACGAAGGATTTACTAATTCATCGAGTCGCTAGTTTATCTAATGAGTTTGTCCCATCGTTAGTTGAAAGACTTGGTTCTTATTTCAGCCGCATCGGCACTCCTGATTATTCTCATCCGGGCTAATTTTGCTTATTAGAGTTAAGACTATGTGGCCAATTTGTTTCGCTAAAAAAGGCGGTACAGCATTTCCAACTTGAACATATTGATGCGTTCTTCCTCCTTCAAAAAAGTAATTGTCTGGGAAAGTCTGTAAACGAGCAGCCTCTCTTACCGTGAGGCTGCGACACTGTTTAGGGTCGTAATGAACGAAATAATGGCCGTCCTTAGAGATATGGCTAGTAATCGTTGTTGCGAACTTATTTGCAGATTGCACTCGAAAGCGGTCTGCATGATCGCCTGACTCCCAGTTTTTGTGGTTTGGGGCTAATTCTTTGGGAAAGTCTTTCGATTTTGGTGAAATACCGTTGTTTAATTTTGCGTGTACAGCACAGAAAGCATAACGTAGTAGATCTGATCCCATATGCCCTCTAGTATCGTGATTTAATACACAGTTTAAATTTCCGTCTAATAACCATTCTTTTAAAGGAGATGGAAGTTGTGCTTTATCAATGTTTTCGTGCTGTGAGTCCACCCTCTCTAGTTTTTTGACTGGCTCTATGTCTAAGTCATCAATTATCTCACTCGAATATAACCGAGATTTACGCAGTAATTTTTTTAAGTATTTTGAGTTTTTAGAAACTAATTTTGTCCAAACCTGTTGCTCATTCTCCGTTTTCTTAGAAAATCCGCTTCTTAGAGGCGGTAAATCACTGAGTACGCTCTCAACACTAATCGTGTCGTTTGCTTTTTCGAGTGTCGATGGCGTAGCTTTTATATCTTCTCTAATACCAATCAAAATGACTCTATGGCGAGCCTGTGGAACACCATACTCCTCAGATTTTATGAGAAAATCTCTTGTGTCTTTATATTGTGGATTGTCAGATTTCTCTGCTTTTACCACAAGTGAGTATATTTTGTATTTTGGACCACCCTTTACTTTTGTTACTCTACTTGGACTTCTTAAATCCTTTAAAAGTTGCGGAAACATAACTTTACCATTTAACTTTGCAGACAGAATTCCGCGAACGTTTTCCATGATAAATACGTTTGGCTTGGCAATAGATAGCACTTTCAAATACTGAAGATATAAGAAGTTACGAGAATCTTTTTCAGCTTTATAGTTTTTGATACCAGCATTGCGGGATCTACCGGCTAAAGAATAAGCCTGACATGGAGGTCCGCCGATGACCACCGTTGGTCCACTGTGCTTTCCAGTTAACTCTCGGATACGCTCATGAATAAGATTGTTGTCAACTCCTAACTCTTTAGGGCCTTCTAGAGTTTCAATGTTAGCTTCTCTTGCTTGTTCAGGATAGCGCTGAAAAAGCGCCTCTCTTGAAAGGTTGCCTCTAACATATTCGTAGTAATCATCTAGGCCGCCAGGCACCCCTTTTACTTTTCTAAAAAATGCTCTTGTTGTCAGCGTTCTATGAGCGTGAGGGTCTTTCTCAACAGATAATCCGATTTGAAATGGACTACTTCCATTTTCATGTTGACACGAAGATATTCCTTCACCTAACCCCCCCGGACCGGCAAACAAATCGATTACTAAAACTTCACCTGCTTTCACTTTATCCACTATATAAA
>OJDI01000613.1_pt1 | contig 13426 bp, 15 predicted proteins | sample 1592601 | NCBI WGS metagenome assembly OJDI01 (sample SAMN05416845, study PRJEB24817) | seawater metagenome | isolation source: Sea water | place: Canada:Atlantic | collected 2013-07 | reverse complement strand
GGAGTCTCGTGGGCTCGGAGATGTGTATAAGAGACAGCACCTCTAGCATATCGCCCACGGCCATGGTCTTATCTTTTAGCGCCCAGCGCTTGGCAATAACAGGGAGAACATATTCATCTGTCTTACCACCACGGGTAACAAATAACTCTGTTTCCCGCTCGCCATTTACCTCAGGATCGCCGCCGTCACCACGAAAACACAGTGCATCTATGTTTTCGTAGTTTTCGTTTACTCGACAATGTTTATGGTCGAGGTGCATGTGATACACCCCTTGCACACAATACTTCGCGCCAGTGGGGTTTAACAACCGAGCCAGCGTATTGGCACATGAGCGCAATCCAAATACCTCTCGCAGTTTAATAATATGGTCTAGCGCGGGCAGCAGACACGATAGGTCGAGGTAAGTCACCAAATGTTCATCCATCTGGGATTTAGCTAGTGTCACCGTATTCACCGCTGGCAAACCAAGCGTCGGTAAAACTGCGCTTGCATATAACCGACCAGAACCAGGCTCATGGGCGCCGTGCAACATAACTCGCGTACCGTTTTTTACGAGCACTGCCACGGCGAGTAAATACCATGGAAGTTGTCGCCGCTTTCCTGCATAGCAACCAATATCTAGCACAGGGGCCAGTGTTTGCACCTCAGGCTCAATGAGCTCTCGACAAGCATCCACAAAGCCTATTACTTCTTCGGGGGTTTCTTCTCGGGTACGCAGCAACATTAAAAAAGCACCACGTTGATCGCCGGTAACCTTATTGGCAAGCACCATTTTCATGGCCTGGTACGCCTCTTCGCGCGTTAGGCTTCGACCGCCCCGCTGGCCTTTTCCAATAATTTTTATGTAGTCACTAAATGGAAGCTGCATGGTGTGTTAGGAACGCTTTTTATTAAGTCATTAATACTGTTTACTCTATCATTTTTAAAAAAATAAGGGGAAATAAACCTGCGTTCAGTAATTCATTATATTCACACCTGCAAAAGTGTGTTTGCATAGATACGTTTACATTGCTAACTATAAGAAGCTTGCCACGCTCTTGCCTTTTACCCCCATTGTTGGATGATTCAGCGGTAGAAAATTTTCCTAATCATTACTGGTATAAAAACAAAAATAAGGAATTTGTGATGTCTAATTGCTTACATCTTGCTATCCCTGCAGGCGACTTAGAAAAAGCCAAGGTATTTTATTGTGACGTATTGGGCTGTAAAACGGGTAACAGTGAGGACGGGCACTGGATTGACATAGATTTTTGGGGCAATGAACTCACTTTGCATGAAAGTACCGAACGGTTACCTTCAGTACGTCATGAAGTAGACATGGGTACGGTTTCAGTACCGCATTTTGGTGTCCATATGAGCGAAGATGAGTTTCAAGCGTTGAAGAAGCGTGTTGAATCGGCAGGCTTACCCTATTTAGATAAACCCTACCGCCGCTTTAAAGATACAGAGTTCGAACAAGAAACGTTTTTCATTGAAGATCCTAACGGCAATGTACTTGAAATGAAAACGATGACTAACCCTGAAGTATTGTTTCGCACTACCAAATAAAGCGCTCACGTCAACGTGCCAGCGTATTGCTCGCTGGCACGTTTATTTGAGTACTTAGTTATTTGAGTACTTAGTTATTTGAGTAATTAGGTTATTGTTAACCGCAATGGATAAGAAGAAAACCTAGCCGAAGAAGTTGAAGCATATCTTGTTACCGTCAAAGTCTCTTACGTAAGCCGCATAAAACTTTCCGGGTACTCGTTGTCCTGGCGCGCCATCGCATGTTGCCCCAAGAGACAGTGCTTTTTCATGCATTTTATCCACTTTCTGCTTATTTCCTGGTGCAATAGAAAACATATTGCCGTTGCCCGGTGAAGGCTCTTTCTCATCCCACGGAATACACACGGCAATCATTGGCTCTTTCATCGATTTACCAATGTATTTAATCCGGTCCATATTCACTAACCGCTTAACGCCAAAATCTTCTAGTAGTGATTCGTAGAAAGAGGCTGATTTTTCTATATCGCTCACACCCAAGGTTACGTAATTAATCATCAAGCTTTCCCAAAAAGTAGGTTAAAAGTAGGTTAAAAGTAATTTGAAATGTACTGTGTGATAAAACCTACGGCGGGCGTTACGATAAAGCTCAGTGAGAAATAGCTCAGTGAGGAATATTTAATAAAAAACCGCACTAGTTATGCACTGGTGCGGTTTTGTTTTTTTCATGTCGCTCTTAAGTCTCTGTCTGCGCAAACACCTTGCGCTAAGACACTAGGCGACAGTTCTAATAAGAAGCCTTAGGCAAGCTTATCGGTAGCAACGCGATAACGAGGGTCTTCGTTAACGTTAATTTCTACAAACTTATCGGCTTTGCGCAGCAAGCTGCGACACTCGTCGCTGATATGACGTATATGCAGTTTTTTGCCCTGCTCAAGGTACTTATCTGCAAGCGTATCTAGCGCGTCAATACCCGACGAATCCCAAATACGAGACTCTTTAAAGTCGATAACTACATCTTCTGGATCGTTGGCAATATCAAACAAGTCTCTAAAATGAGTTACCGAGCCAAAGAACAGCGGCCCTTCTAACTCATAGACCTTCCAGTTGTCATCGTCGATATGCGATTTCACGTCGATATGGCGAGCGTGCTTCCAAGCGAATACAAGGGCCGATACGATAACACCAACAACAACGGCAATGGCTAGGTCGGCAATAACAGTAACGCCAGTTACCAAGAAGAGTACAAACGCATCTTCTTTGTTAACACCACGCACAATGCGGAACGATGCCCATTCAAACGTAGCAATAACCACCACGAACATAACGCCAACCAGCGCTGCTAATGGAATCATTTCTATAAGTGGTGCTGCAAAAAGAATGAAGCCAAGCAGTACAAGTGCAGCGCTTATTCCTGATAGACGACCACGGCCGCCAGAATTGATATTGATCATACTCTGACCAATCATGGCGCAACCGCCCATACCGCCAAAGAAGCCGTTGACGGTGTTGGCAACACCTTGTCCAACACACTCTTTATTGCCGCGACCACGGGTATCGGTCATTTCGTCAATAAGCGATAGGGTAAGCAGCGATTCAATAAGGCCAACCAAGCATAAAATAATGGACGTTGGCAGCACAATCATTACCGTTTCCCAAGTGAAAGGCACCATTGGAATAGCAAAGGTTGGCAACTCACCCGCCAAGGTGGCGCTGTCTTTTTGATCAGCCGGTAGTAAGTCTCTTACAAAGTCGATAACCGTGCGCGCTTCTAAATCTAATCCGTGTACTAAAGCGGTAACCGTTACAATAGCGACCAACGATGCAGGCACCGCCTTGGTAAGCTTTGGCAGTAAATAGATAATTGCCATGGTAAGACCCACAAGACCTAGCATCCAGTACAGCATTGACCCCTGCATCCACTGCAGCTCGCCAAGTGAATTGACTATTTTAAACTGCCCTAGCTGCGCTAAGAATATAACGATAGCAAGCCCGTTTACGAAACCTAGCATAACCGGGTATGGCACCAAACGGATAAACTTACCGAGCTTAAACACGCCGCAGAGTATTTGCAGCAGTCCCGCTAAGATGACGGCCGCAAACAGGTATTGCACCCCATGCTGCGCCACAAGTGCCACCATCACAACGGCCATGGCCCCTGTTGCACCTGAAATCATGCCTGGGCGACCGCCAATGGCAGAAGTAATTAAGCCCATCATAAATGCAGCGTATAGACCAATCATAGGTTCTACACCTGCAACAAATGCAAAGGCTACGGCTTCTGGAACTAGCGCTAAGGCGACCGTAATTCCTGAAAGCACGTCATTTTTTACGTTGCTATCTTTACTGGTTATTAAATCGAACATGTTTTCTCAGAATATAAAGCGTGTTAAACAAAAAGCCCCATTGGCTAAAAGGGCTTACTGGAGAATTGTTGGCGATTCTATCACCATTACAGCTTAAAATCTTTTAATAGAATGTTAACCATGCAGGCGTGTTGATACGTATTGAAAGCTTATTTGCTAATGATAGGGCTAGACCAAACTTTGGACATGCTGGCGATATTATTTGTTAAGGCAGCCGAAAGAATCGACCCAAACGCTAATTTAAGATCTGACAATCTGACATAAAAGCTGACACAACCGCTATGACGTGGCATCGTATCGGGCAAAATTAGCTGCTTGTCCTTAATTAATTTCTTATCGCTCAAATCCTTTGTAGTCTGTCGGCTAGTAAACTGCGCAAGAGAAATACACAGCAGCTATTGTTTAGTTTCAGCATCAACATCAACAAGAATATCAATTAGGAGTTATTGTGGTTCCGTACATCCTTACTATTTTATGTGTGCTCGTAGCAGGTGCAATACACTGGGTTTCGCCGAAGGCGTATTGGAAAGCAACTTTTATGTCTACCGCCGTTATTCTACTTTTCTCAGTAGCAGCACTATTCATATTTAAAGCGTCGGGAATGCTTGTAAGTGAAAAAACAGGTGCTAACGCCGACTTTTCCGGGCAGCTTCTAACAATCAACTTACTAGTGGCTTTTTTCGGATTTCTGATTTCGTTGTTTGTTGGATGGTTTCTGCGCGTAGTAAGAAATTAAGATGCGAAATTAAAGCTTTACTGTAAGCGTTGGCCAAATCTCACACCAGCGCTTGTTTTGAATCCGCTCATTAAATACGTCTGGCCGCGGGTACTTGGGGTTTATACTAATGGTGCCTGCAAAATTAGCCTGCAAACCAAAGGGCGCGAGTATCTCAAACGGCCCTGCTGTTTCAAACGACGAGCTTAAGCGAGCACTGGCACTGCCACTAGAACTGCCATTAGCACTGGAGCTGGCACTGGTACTGCTAGATAGGGCTACGCTGTCTCTGGTTGATAACGCTATCGCCACACAGGTTTCTTTCTCAATCCAATACGAAATAGCCTCTTCACAGTGCTTATATGGCGTATGTCCGTGCAGCACATGCATTCGCGCCTGATTTTTTACCTGCCACTTAACCTGCGGTAATAATTCATTTAACTGCATTTCATAAAAAGTGTCTTTAGCGCGCTGTGTGTTGTCTGCATCAAAATAGATAACGTCAACATCGTTTAACGGCGTGGGTGTGCTCTTTTGGTGTAAAAAATCCCAAATAGCGTTACGAAGAAAGCCTGCACCTAGGTAACCTTGTGGCAACGCGAGTTGTTTAAGCGCATGTAAGCACGACATGCGCTGAGAGTCTGCCTGGATAATGTCGCAAACGCACTGATAAAGTTTAGGCCGTTCGACATTGCGCAAAGGGTCTTGCATTGACCTTACTGGCGTTTTGATTGCTGTGGCTCGCTATTGTGAATATGCAGCTTTTGCTTCCACTTGATGGTGTAAAGGCATAGCGCCACAACACTGCCACCAGCAAACCAACCTCCAATCACGTCGCTTGGCCAATGAACCCCTAGCATAACTCGAGATAACCCTATGCAAAACACCAATAATGCTGCGGTTGAGTATATCCATGTGCTGACCGCCCTTTGGCCAGAGAAATGGCAAATAAGGTAAGCGAGGTAGAAGTACACCAAGGTAGAGAGGGTTGCATGAGCAGACGGGAAACTGTGGGTATACACATCCACATCGTGCTGACTAACCGGTGGACGAGGTCTCGCGATCCCCGCTTTAAGGGCAAAGGCAACAAATAGCCCCAACGCTACTGCCAGCACAAAGGTATACGCCTTATTGCGCTGATTGTGCATGGCAAGGCCAACCGTAACGGTAATAGCCACAAAAAGCAGCACAATATTACTGCCAAGCGCGGTAACATCTCTTAGTGCATCTGATACCCATTTAGGCGTGGAACCATCCAGTTTAAGGGCTTGAAATAATGCTTCGTCGATCGGCTGCGCAACACCTAAATGTACAAATAGCATAACCAATACAAAGCAGGTTCCAAGAAGCAAAACCTGAACTGAAGGGGTTTTAAGCATATTGATATAGTGACCAACTTCACTGTTTTGTTTCATGACTAACATCCATTTGTTGCATCTTATTTCACCAGCTGTGTTTTATATCGCGAGGCAGTGTCGACCTAGTCGTGCTTACTTCCGCCAAGACACTTAGGTGATGACAAAGGCTCCCCTCCCCTTTTTACCCACTCTTCAGGGGTATAAGTGTGAAGCGCCAACGCGTGAACAGGCCCCTCTAAGGCCGGTGCTGCCAATGCGTTTATTTGTCTATGTCTGCCAATTAAACGCTGGCCTTCAAAGGCTTCACTCACTACCGTTACTTTGAAATGACTTTGCGCTCCGTCGGGCACATTATGCATAAAGCTTTCGTCAACGACCTCTAAGTAGCTTGGCGCAATGGCATCAGTGATGGCTGTTTCTAGGAAATCTTTTACTAGCATATCGTCTGCCTGCATATCTTTTATCTCAATCTCTTTTATTCGCGTGACTGGCGAACCCATTGAAATTTTTACGGTGAATTCGCCACTATTAATCGTCTGAAAGTGAGGTTTATTCTACCACCTATCGGTTTAACCGTCTTCGAAATGCCGTGTAAATAATGGCTTTGGGTAGCGCCAGCCATAACCAACAAACTGCCGTGTTCGAGCAAGTGCGTATATCGGGCCTTCGTTTCTTTATGCTTAAACACAAAAGGGCGCGCCTCTCCCAACGTTACAGAGCCAATAACGGGGTTTGGCCCAAGCTCGGGTTCATCATCAGCGTGCAGGCTCATGCTGTCTTTACCGTGTCGGTACCAATTGGCAAGGACACTATTAAAACGGCTACCGCATGCTGCGCTACAACAATCCCGTATATCAGCCAAGGTTGAAGTCCACGGGTTAGGCACCATGGTCAGCCCTGAATAGGTATAGGTGCACTGTGAGTCGCCATGCCAGCTCTGTAACCGGGGAATGGGAATAGATTTACCAAACATGCGCAATGAGTCTTGTCTCCAAGGCAGTTCGCTTTGCAGTTTGTCGAAATACGTATCGGCGGTGGATTGACTGAAAAAGCGAGGATAATACACAACATCCCCCTCAGGCAGTGGCAGGCGTTGAGGCGCCTGCTTTTGTTGCTCGGGCGCTCCCTGATCAGACGCTCCTTGTTCGGGTTTAAGCTTCTCAGGTTGATTAAAAAGTGAATATTGCATGTCTTCGCCTAGGTCGCTCTTTTATCCGGTTTTATTAAGTAACCTGAATCCTGTTTAAGAAACGGCGCTCAGCACCACTAGAAACGCGAATTACTGCGTTGCAAAAGTAAGTAATAGAACAACTATTACGTGACTTGTGCGCCTTGCACTTCGCATTTCTAGCAGTACTGAGTTTGAAATTTTAATTTATATTTTATAGAACAAATGCTTGCACCATTCTTTAAACAGGATTCAGGTTAAGTATGGCTTTGTCGAGCATAATTTTTTCTACGCCATGGTTATTTACGTGCATTGCACCAATCTGATCATGCTCTTTTTGCCCGCGAAATGTTACCCTACGCCCATTGCTAACTCCAAAGCACGCCAAGGCATGACACACGTCATCGCTGTTGCCGTCAGAATTTTCGCTAATGAATACAGAATTTATCTTTGCAGACCGAAACTTGTCGCTAATCCGCTACCCTGAAAAGCATCAACATGTAAGCTTACAGGCATGGGACAGCGCCGATGAGTTGCTCATCGACCATGTAGAATCGTTGCTCAACGATAATGTGGTTTCTACAGACACTGCAAAGTCTCAGCTAATGATTTTTAATGATGACTTTGGTGCTTTGGGGTGCTGGTTTGAGCACTTGAATCCACTTTGGGTGTCAGACTCATACATATCTCGACGCTCTTTGCTGGAAAACTTAGGGCGTAATGCAATAAGCGCAGAGACATCGGTAACAGAAACGGCCCCCGTCAATACCATGACCAGCGTTGACAGCTTAACGTTTTCTCCGCAAGCAGCCCCGGCCATTGTGGTACTGAAGGTACCAAGAGCACTTGCGCTTTTAGAGCAGCAGCTTATTGATTTAAAGCGTTATATATCTGCTGACACACAAGTGATTGCCGGCGGCAAAGCAAAAGCCATTACCAAATCGGTGCTGGCATTGTTTGAAAAGTACATTGGCCCCACCACCACGTCTCTGGCAAAGAAAAAGTCGCGACTGGTGTTTTCTCGTCCCGACCTTACCCTTCCATCATATCCGTCGCCCTACCCAACTCGATGGGAATGCAAGGGAACCACAGGCGCGAAAATGACGTTGGACAACGAAGCTAATGTGTTTTCACGTCAGTCGTTAGATATCGGTGCGCGTATTATGATGAAACACATGACGGTAAGCAGCAATGATACGGTTGTCGATGTGGGGTGTGGTAACGGCGTTTTAGGTATTAACGCGCTAACACTTGCCCCAGACTGCAAGGTCATTTTTACCGATGAATCTTACATGGCATTGGAAAGTGCGCGTTTAAACGTGTTGACTAACCACCCAGATAAAATAGACCAATGCACCTTTATTGCTACCAACTGCTTGGAAGGCCTTCTTAACGAGCCGAACACGCCTGCGGTCACTAAGGTGTTGTGTAATCCTCCTTTTCATCAACAAAATGTGATCACCGACCACATTGCATGGCAAATGTTTACCGACTCTCGCGATTTGTTAGTACGAGGCGGACATCTTGTTGTGGTAGGAAATCGTCACTTGGATTACCACATAAAATTGAAAAAACTGTTTGGTGGTGTTGATATACTGTCAAACGATAAAAAGTTCGTTATTTTTAGCGTCGCTAAACAGTAAGATTATTTGAAGGATTTACTATGCTAAAGAAGATAAACAACATTCTTTCTAGCCTGTTAATGGTGTGTGTTTTTTTGAGTGTTAGCCCCCTTGTTGCTGCGAAAAAAGATGATGGCTCTCAAATACAGCCTGACAACTATTACCCTCGCGTAAAAATTGAAACCACCATGGGTGATATTGTGGTGGAGTTAGATAGAAGACGCGCTCCGATTACCGTGAATAACTTTTTGCGCTATGTAGATAAGCGGGCTTACAACGACACTATTTTTCACCGCATTGTACCGGGGTTTGTGGTGCAAGGTGGCGGCTACACCTCTGATTTCAACGGTAAGTCGAACTTTCCCGATATTTTTAACGAATCGGGCAATGGGCTCACTAACGACTTACATACCATTGCACTGGCACGTCAAAACGGCCCACATACCGCTAACCGTCAGTTCTTTTTTAACGTCAATGACAATGAAAGCCTGAACCCTGGACGGGACTGGGGCTATGCGGTGTTTGGCTTAATTGTAGAAGGATCGGATGTTGTTGATGCTATGTCTGAAGTAGAAACCGAGTACTCAATTCGCTTAAACGCGAACAACGTTCCCATTGAGCCCATTGTTATCAAAAAAGTGACCGTGCTTCCGCCGCTTTAGCCACACATTTTTTGTATTAAACACGCTGCTTTAACCGTGTTTATAGCCGGTTTACGATAATGCTAATAATACGTACGCCACCGCCTTGGTTATGCACCTTTCCAAAGTTGGTGGCGTGTGAAGCGTTAATTATCAAAGTCTCGTCAAATGCCCGTAAAGACGGTATTCATTAGATACACGCCAATTGATAGACACACCAAGCCTAGCGTGACCATGGGCACCATCATTGTCGCAACAACTTTTGCCGTTTCTTTACTAGTATCGCTTTTCTGTTTAGTCATGTCTTAGCCCTCACGAATTTAACCTTAATTATACGTGATCGCCACCTGTAGCCTTAAGCGCTAAATCGCTGATTTTAAGACAATAATTTTTAACTTTTGTTTATGAAATGTTAAAGGTAATCGGCTAGTTTTTCTGACAAGTGCTCATTGCTACCATTAAGCCTACAGAGAAGTTGTTATTTTATTAATTGCCCATAAATCTGACAGATGAAAACGACGTCTCTCAAAAACAGCATATTAATCACCGCATTCGCCGTGGGTTTTATTTGGTGCTTTAAAGCTTTTGAACTCAACTTTAACATCAACCTAAGTTGGCTCGGGGTTTATCCTTTAGCGCTGCATGGTTTGGTTGGAATTATAACTGCGCCCCTTATACACGGTTCTTTAGAGCATATTTTCAACAATACATTGCCCATATTAGTTCTTGGCTCATTTCTCATCTACGGTTACCCAAAAACACGTTGGCGTGTGTTAATAACAGTGTGGTTACTATCAGGTATTGGTGTGTGGTTGTTTGGACGCGAAAGCTATCATATTGGCGCTAGCGGTTTAACACATGGTGTATTTTTTTCTTTATTCGTGGTGAGTATATTTCGCAGAGAAAATACCATTCCGCATAGATACTTATCCACTCAGCGAGACTTAAAATGTTCGTAATTGCGGCGTGTTACCGCAGATATAGTGGTTCTACATCAAGGTGACACAACAAAGAGTACGGACATTTTAAACTCGCCCTTCGGGAAGGTCTGGCAAGCTTCCTAGCTTCATTCTGGGAATTTGAAAGGGAACAGCCATTCCTGCATTCCCACGCTTTGCTAGGAAACTTGCCAGCGCCTTCTGAGTGGGTAAGTATCTATGCGGAATGGTATATGTGAAATGACAGCGTACCGTCTGCGTGTTGGGCCATAAGTTCTTGGGCAACAGTGTCGCCATAGTCGTGTGAAACCACATGGGCATTGGATACCTCTAGGTGTTTCAGTAGTGCGCAAATAGCACTTACTTGTTCAGTGATTTGATATTTAGTGGGTGCCTTACTACTGAATCCAAACCCCAACATGTCCAAGGTGATACAGCGAAAGTGTTGAGTTAGCGTGGGCCATAGCTTAACCCAATCGTAACTTGCTGTTGGGTAACCGTGGATAAGCAGCAAAACAGGGCCTTCGCCATCAGTTCGGTAAAATAGCGCTTGTTGGTCATAAGTAAAATACTCGCCGTCGCTCTGCCATTTTGCTAACTGCATGTTCGAATGCCCTGTTCAGTTATTGGTTTGCTTCCCTGTTGCTTTATTACCTTGCTACTGAGCAAATGGTAACGGAATTTCGGCGCCGTTAAGGTTAGCCTTGCCGTCTTTTAATACAAATTCTGCGTCGTAGCCATTTTCAGTTTGCTTGATAAAACCTTGTTCTACAAAGGTGTTTAACACCATGGGAACCTGTTGCGATGCAAGGCTTTGCAGCTCTTCAGCTGTCATGCCTTGAGTTTGCGGGTTAGCAGCAAGTTCAGCAACCATATACCCTGAAGCCATGCTTTCAACGAATGCTTTGTCGGCTTTAATTTGTGCATTAGCGAGTAAGTGGGACACCCAGTAGCTTGGATCTTCAAGGGTGTCTGGAAGCGCAGTAACACCCACTAGCTTTGAGTTAGCCTTACCGGTAAAACTGCCTTCAGGTAAGGTCATGGCCAGCTTGGTAATGTTAATTTCAGGCTCAGTTTGTAGCTGTTGTAGTAAATTATCTTTGATGAATGCCTGGAGCTTTTCTGGTAATTCGTCGGCAGGCGTTGATAGTGTAGAGTTGCTGAAATCCTGATAGGCTTTGATGAAGTCTACATCAAGGTTGTTGATGGCAATGCCGATCACCATGTCAGAGGCATTTTGTGCAGCCCCTTCAATTTTATCAACCGCATACTCAACATATACATTGGCCGTATTGGTGTCTTCATCAATATCCGTGTTGGTAATAATACGTAGTGCTTCAACGAGAATGTTTGTTCCCGTTTCATCTGAAAATACCATTTCTTCGATGGCGATAGCCGCATCACCCTCAAACAGTTCACCGTTCATAGCCGCAAGCATATCAACGTCGTCGCTGTAGGTAATATCAGCGGTGGTGTTCAACATTTCAAATGAGAAAGCACCATCGTTCATAGTAAGTGACTCAGCCTGTCCCTGATAGCGAATGCCATCACCTTCATGTTTCGCTTCACCATTAAAGCCTGAAAAGTTTAGGGTTAGCTCGTCATCTACACCTTGTAGTGCTGGAATCGCGTCAGAGTAATTTAGGCCATTGAAAAGGCCTAGCGTACCTTCGTTAAAATACAGCGGCTCGTCGTCGGGCCAGGCTACATACTCGCGAAGCGCTTCACCTTGAACGGCGATGTTGTATTTTACTTTTGCAATACCCACACCGTCACCAAAATAGATGGGGCCATGATAGGCGTTTACGTTAGCGATTATCGTCGGGTTCTCCATGCTAACGTCTTGAGTATTGTCAACTTGCTGCGCGGCTAATATACCGTTGATATCTAGCGCGATTTCTATTTGTGCGCTGCTGCTAAACCAGCCTTTGTCGTAAGACACTATTGATGCAGAATACAGCGGCTGTTCGTTTAACGCAGCAAGGATGCTGCGTGCTTTTGTTTCAATGCTATTGCCGATAAAAGTGGGGGCAATTAAAAGCGCAGCAAGGGTAACGCCGCCGCCTAAAATGAATGCTTTATTCAAAATACAGTCCTTTGTTTGTGTAATTAAAAATCAAAATTTAATGCTTACTATTTAAAGCTTAATTTGCGTGTAGCCATTGGCGTCAGGCGTGCCGAAAAGCCGTGCCGCTTGGTGCACCTCATTGGGCAAACTGTCGTCGGGCTTAAATTTTCCAGCGACTTGGAATTTTTGCATGTCCGCTTGAACGGTTGCATCGATAGACAGCCCGAGCATGTTTGGCTCGTTTACGGTAATGCCAATATCGTCGCCTTCGCAGCGAAGCTTAGCCGAATAGGTACCAAAATCGATAGGGCCTTGGGTTCCAGCCACTGTCGCGTTTAGCCAGTCTCCGGTGCCAGAGAGTGCGCGGCATGTTGGCCCGTAGTGCAACTCGTCTAATTTTACTTTAAAGCGGCCGCCTGCGTTAACTGGCAGCGGTAGCTGAACTTGTGCTAGCACCCTATCTACAGGCAAATACAGTGTGAATGCCTCTGTGCTTACCGATGTTTGACGAAATAGCCCTGTTGAAATTGGGCCTTCAAAAGCAATGTCGTTTTTATCGCGAATATTGCCTGCTTTTACATCAAGGTTAATGCTGCCAATGAGCATATAAAGTGGGTTTAATTCCCATTTTACATTGTTAATAGGAAGACCGTTTACTACCACAGTTTGTGCTTTTCCGCTAAACAGCGTTCCGCTCACGCCTTCAATAGAGACATTTTGCGGCAGTGTTATGCGGCCAATCACTTGCACCGCGGGCATGTAAGCAATGGCAAATAATAAAAACGCGATTATTCCGCCTACAATCCAGCTTATTTTTGACTTCATGCTTTACCTAATCGTAATCGACGAATTTTGATAAACCCTTCGGCATCGGCCGATGTTATATCTGCTTGTAAAATCACCACGCCCATACTTTCCATGGTTTTAAGCCACTCTAGCACATTGTTAAACGGAGCCTGGTCAACCCAAATTTGAAGCTCATCGTTTTGTGGCTGCATGCGCGAAATAGCAATGTCGTGTTTTGCCACCGTGCGATTGACCTGTCTCTTATACACATCTGACGCT
>OJDI01000608.1_pt1 | contig 13455 bp, 25 predicted proteins | sample 1592601 | NCBI WGS metagenome assembly OJDI01 (sample SAMN05416845, study PRJEB24817) | seawater metagenome | isolation source: Sea water | place: Canada:Atlantic | collected 2013-07 | reverse complement strand
AGATGCTCAGGAGTCTCGTGGGCTCGGAGATGTGTATAAGAGACAGGTTCAATACTTACAAAGAGATATAGAAATGACGCTGATCTGGACATCAATGTATTGTTTGATGTTCCAAAAGAAAAACAAGAAGATGAAAGAGTAAGTCTTTCTCAAAAGTATTTGTCATCAAAGAACAAAGATAATATTCAAGGTAAAGAAATACCAGGAACTAAACACCCAATTAACTTTTACTTTATTACAGACAAGGAAACATATGATGATCAGAATAAAAAAGCTGATGCTGTGTTTGATATAGAAAAGAATAGATTTATTAAAAGACCAGATGACTTTACTTTTGATACAGACTTATATGTAAAAGAATTCGAAAGAAAAGTACAAGAGTTAGATGTAGTTAAAGGTGAATTAAAAAGAGATATAATTGACTATGATGAACTATCAGATTTAAAACCAGATGATATTTTAAATTTACAAGATAAGATTAATAGTAAATTAGAAGAAATAGAAGATGGTATAAAAGACATTATCAAAGTTGGTGACGGTGTTGCCACTGATAGAAGAACAGCATTTGATACAGATATGTCGCCAGATGAAATAAGAACTTACGGCATAAAGAATAGATTACCTAAAAATGTTATCTATAAGATGTTAGAAAAATATCACTATTTAAAATTCTATAAGAAGTGTAAAGATATATTAGATGATGGTAAAGTAACAGACGCCGAAATAGATAGTTTGAAAAATGAATCAATCGCCTCAACATTTTCAGATTTAATTAGAAGAACGTTTAAGGCACCTAGAATGAGAGCAGGTGTTGAACTATACATGAAGTATTTAAAACAAGGTATAAAAGACGCTAAGAATAAAGCAGCTCAACATGCTGGTATTGACTACAATGAATTTGGTAAGGCAGTTAGAGACGCCGGGTTACCTGAAGAAGTGAAAGAAGAAGTTTTACATGAAGATAAATCAATTGCATTTACATTTGGTAGATTTAATCCACCAACATCAGGACATGAAAAACTTATAAGAAAAGTAAAATCTATTTCAGCAAATGACCATAAAATATATTTAAGTAGATCACAAGACAGTAAGAAGAATCCACTTTCTCCAGATGTTAAGTTTAGATTTATGAGAGATATCTTTAAAGCATATAGACAAGATTTAGAAATCAGTCCAACTAATATGGTATTAGACTTACTGACCAAGTTGCACAATAAAAATTATTCAGATGTGACTATGGTTGTAGGTAGTGATAGAGTAAGAGAATTCGAAAATATACTAAACAAATATAATGATGTAAAATCCAGACACGGTTATTATAACTTTGATAAGATCAATGTTGTATCTGCCGGTGAAAGAGATCCGGATGCCGAAGGAACTACTGGTATTTCAGCAAGTAAAATGAGAGATGCGGCTGCCAAAGGTGACGTTGAAACATTTAAAAAAGGATTACCTGCCTCTTATAGAAACCCAGCAGATGTAGAAAGACTTATGAGTAATGTAAGAGTTGGAATGGGAATTAGAACTAAATTGGCTGCCTCATATACTGGACCTGACGGACCAATAATATCATTAAAAGAATTCGAACAAAAACAAATAAGAGATTTGTATGTTAGAGAAGTAATCTTTAACATTAACGATAAAGTAAACTATGTCAAAGAAGACGTAGAAGGAATAATAAAAAGACGAGGTACAAATTACATTGTACTAGAAGACAATAATAACAATTTACACAAGGCATGGATTTGGGACTGTGTTCCTGTATCTGCCGACAGAGAAGTACAATTGAGAGAACATAATTTAGATGTTGATTATGGATTTGAAGCCGTATCAGAGATCAAAGAAAATTACATATCACAATCAAAAGTAAATGATTTAGAAAAGTTTGCTGATAGAATACTTGATAAGTATAATGTTGATATAGAGTTTACAAGACATTTTGTAGATAGATTGAATGATACTAGAAATGATCCAAATATTAAAATAGCTGAATTACAAAAGTTCTTTAAAAAGATAGAAAGAAATCAAGCTCGTAATATTAGAAAACTACCTAATTACGCTGACGCCGTGTTAAAAGATATGGAAACACATTTAAACTTACCTATAAAAATTATTAGAAAAGGTGACGAAATCGAAGTAATCAATAAAACGATTATGAGAAAAAGAAACTTCCATGTAGGTTCTAGTAAAGAAATTAAATATGAAGATTTAGATGCACAACCACAAGACAGAGACGTTAAAAAGAAAGATGGTACTCAACCTAAAAAATATTACAAAGACCTATCTAAAGATACAAAAGATAAGAGAGCTGACTTCTTTAAAAAGAATAAAGATAATAAAGAAGCGCCTGGCGATAAAGACGCTAAAACTAAACCATCTATACATACACAAAAATATAAAAAGATGTTTGGTGAATTAAAGAAAGAGATACGTATGAAATTTGAGAAAGAATCGTATGAAATAGGCGCCGACTATGCCAATCATACTAAAGAAATGACACCTGGTGAGAAACCAGACACTAAACCTATTGACGCCAAACAAAGAGGTTCAGAAACAGTTGTTACCAAAGAAGATATAGAAAAATGGCAAACTACAGATGAAACAATTGATAAATATAAGAAAAGATACTCCGAAGAATGGAAATCTAAACTAGATGAAGTTGTGAAACGTATGATGGAGAAGATATAATGTTGAAGTTTACAGATTATAAAGACAAAATGAGTAAATCTGTGATGTATCATGTTGAGAATAACATACCTTTTGCTGAAAACATTTATAGACTTCATAGTGAAGAATTTTATAAATTGTTTAGAGAGGCAAGAGAGTTATTTAATGAGGGTTTATTAACTGAGGTTTCAGATTGGGACAAACAGTTACTAGAGTCCGATATCGGTGAGTTTGATGTGTTTGAAGGAACGAAAGTACCTTTAGATATGCCAATAGAAGAAGAAGACGAAAAGAATCCACCTTTGAACAAACCAAAAAGAGGTGGTCCGAAAAAGTTTTATGTCTTTGTTAAAGACGGAGACAAGATTAAAAAGGTTACTTGGGGTGACACTACAGGTTTAAGTGTCAAACTTAAAAACCCTGAGGCAAGAAAAAGTTTTGCTGCTAGGCATAAGTGTGCTCAGCAAAAAGATAAGACATCAGCTGCTTATTGGGCATGTAATCTTCCAAGATATGCCAAGTCTTTAGGTATGAGTGGTGGTGGGAATTTTTATTGGTAATGGATTTAGATAATTATTATAAACCATTTGAAGATTTTGAAGATAGTATTGCTGGGAAAGTATTTACTAGAGTTATTAAAGAAGACGTTAAACAAGATCAATTGATCTGGCATAAAGATAAGAAAGATCGTATTGTTAAAGTTGTTTATGGTACAGGATGGAAAATACAACATGATAATAACTTACCTACTACATTAGAGATAGGTCAGAATTATCACATTAATAAAGAGCAGTTTCATAGATTACATAAAGGTGATTCGGAACTGAAACTGGAGATAAAAGAATATGACTAAAAAAACATTAAAAGAATTTAGACAACACTTAAATGAAGCTGTTGCTTCAAAAACTAATTTACAATACATTAGAGCTAAAACTGCTAGAAACGACCACTTTGAAACTAGAAGATATATCGCTGCTGAAATTTTAAGAGATAAGAAATTAGCAGATACTTATTCAGCACTAGAAGTAATCCATGACAACTATGGTTCTGTTATAGGTAATGACGCTATTACAATAAGACAGAAACTAGAAGTAGGTTTAAAGAAAATGTTAAAACAAAAAATCTCTAATTGGGATGAAGTGTGGAGTGACCTATAATGAGTAGATACAGACAAACAATATCAGAAGCTTTACAACAAGTTAATGAAAACAGTTTAATTATAAAGGCAAAAGCAATCGCTAAAAAGTTTGCTGACAGTATGACTAAAGCTGTGGCAGAAATAGAAAAACTAGAAAAAGGTTTGTCTAAAAACCCTGCTGTTGACGCCGAGTTAAGAAAGTATAATGAAGAAGTTTCTTTAGACAAAAATTTAAATGAGTTTAAGAAAATGACAGTATCTTTTAAAACACACGATATGATGTCCAAAGCTTCAACTGATTTAGCAAAACAAGGTTTCACAATTAGTGGTAATCAAAAGGCTTTAAAGGTAAATGGTAACGGTGCTGACCTTAATAAGTATGCAACAGATTTACAAAACAATTATGGCGCAACAGTAAGAGCAGAGAGTTATGCTATTGATGAAAGTGCTGATGAAGATAGTTACAATCCTATTACAGAGGCTTGTTGGGTAGGTTACAAACAAGTTGGTATGAAAGACAAGGGTGGTAAACAAGTACCTAATTGTGTTAAAGAAGATGTTTCTTTAGACGAAGCAAGTTTAAAAGATATCTTTACAGCAAATCAAGAAGGTAAAAAGGCAGAGGACATTGCTAAGAAATTAAATATGTCGGTTGCTGATGTTAAAAAAATATTAGGCGAAGAAACATTACACGAATTTACAGACGCTCAAATAAGTCAACTAAAAAAAGAGTATGAACCATTAAAAGGTAAAACTATAAGTGGTCCTAACGCTACCAAGTTGATGAAAATATTTGATAAGTTTGAAAAGAATAAACAGCTATTAGTTAAAATACTAAAAGCAGACATTCCATTTGTGTCAATGTTAGCTCAGGCAAGACTCATTAGAGTCCACGGAGCCAATTCAAGTCAGTTGGCACAAATGAGAAAAGAAGAATTGGAAGAAGAAGATGGTAAAATTGGTCCTGCTGGTAAGATTGCTCTTGCGAAAGAAAAAGACACAGATGGTTTAGAAAAACAATTAACAGCAGCTACAGGTCAAATTGAGCTTTTGAAACAAAAACTAGAAAATGAAAAGAACAAAGCTATTAAACCTGAGCCAAATCCAAAGACTGGCGAAGTACCATTAACTATCGGTATTGCTAATAAACTTATTAGAGATAAAGAAGACAAAGACGCTAAGAAAAAGGTAGTGAAAGAAGATAGAAGAATGTATGTAGAAGCAATAGCAGCTCTTACAAAAAAAGCAGACAAGTCAGGTATGTCTTATTCAATATTAAAACAAGTTTACGATAGAGGAATGGCCGCTTGGAAAGGTGGACACAGACCAGGTGCTAGTCAGCACCAATGGGCATTTGCTAGAGTAAATTCATTTATAACAAAATCCTCAGGAACATGGGGTGGTGCTGACAAAGATTTAGCTGCCAAAGTAAAAGGATAAAAACAATGAGTTATTTAAAACACAAACCAGGCAGTATCGAAGAAATAATGGCTAACCAAAACCAGAAGTTAAACGATAATGCTTATCAAGATATGTTCAAAAAAGAACTAGACAAAGCTGGTACAGGTATCGGCTCTATGTCACCAAAAGAAAAACAAGATTTCTTTAATAAAATAGACGACAAGTACAAAGCGAAAAACGAAGAAGTAAGCAAAGTTGTACCAGCAGGTTCTCACAAAATGCCTGACGGAACTATTATGAAAGACAAAGATCATAAGAACGAAGAAGACGCTTATGATAAAGATGATGAGAAACCAAAATCTAAACCTAAAAAAGAAGAAGTAAAAGAAAAAGATTTAGAAGAAACTCATATGGGTCAGACAAAGAAAGCAAACAATCATCAAAAATCTGCTAATGGCGAAAAAGAAATTATCAAATCAGGTGCTAAACTAAAGTTTAAAGAAGCATACAAAAAGGTAAAAGAAAATCAAACTACTACAGATGATTCTACACAAGACAGAGCAAATCAAGGCGACTCTTTAGATGATAATAGTAAAGATCCAGACATCAAAAAACCAAAAGGTAAAGCAGATACAGGTTCAAAACCGACACCAGTTGATACTTCACCTGAAATAGAATACAAGAACTAAAGACTGTTCTATATTTGTTCTAGTCGAGTGCGTCACTATGGCACTTGACTTTAACATAGGATATGATAGTATATAGATATGAAAAACGAATTACCAAGAATTTATTGTGATATGGACGGCGTGTTGGCTGACTTTGCCAAAGGCGTTGAGAAAATAATCGGTAAATCTATTGATCAATGGTCTTACGGAAGTAAATCGGAGAAGTGGGATACTATAAAGAGTACACCTAAATTCTGGCATACTCTTCCTTGGATGAACGGTGGTAAAGAACTTTGGAACTTTATATCTAAACACGATACACATATTCTATCTGCTTATGTAGAAGAAAGTTTTGATCCGAACTGTATACCAGGTAAATCACATTGGGCAAGAACAAATTTAAGACTATCACCAGGTAATATAAACCTAGTGAAACGTGTTGAGAAACAAAATTATACTAAAGTAGCTGGTGTACCAGCCATTCTAATTGACGATTACAAGAAGAACACAGACCAATTCAAAGCAAGAGGTGGTATAGGAATACTACATACCACTACATCAAATACCATTAGAGAACTTAAAAAACTTGGTTTCTAATACATTCCCTATATAAATATACATAATATATTAAGTATTAATTAATTAATTTTTTAAGGAGAATTACTATGAGTTTATGGGGATCAAGTTCCAGTGATGAAAGTAAACCTAAAAATCTTACAACGGCTGATAAAGCAGAGGTTTATGCTAACGAATCAGGTTGGGTTGTAAGAGCGGGTTCTAAATTAACTGGAAACGGAAACACTTCCGCTACTCCAGAGGTACTAGTTACAATAGGTGGATTAGGAACAGCTTTAGCGGCTGCTTCAATTTCATCTACACAGTTTGATATATCAGAGTTTGATGTGTCTGCTGGTGGTACTTTGAGTGCGACAGTAAATTATAACGAGCAAGTAACAGTTGTTGGTTCACCAACAATCGTTGTTTCAAATTCAAGAGCAGGTGGCGGTTCAGCTGCTACTTTAACTTTAACTAAATCAGCTGCTACAGCGAACGCAATCACATTTACACTAGTTGTAGGTGCTGCCGGTTCAACTATATCAGCAGATGATGTACTATCTATTGGAGCTCAAAACGTAGCTCTAGCAGGTGGAACTATTAAAGACACGGCTGCTGCTACTGATACTAATGCATTAGTTGCTATATCAGCTGGTGCTGGATCAATCGCTGGAACAATTACAGCTATTGCGTAATAATTAAAACAATATGGGCGTCCTCAAGGACGCCTATATACTATATGAACAAATTGATCTAGGTACATGCCTAGAGTAACATTCCCGAAAGGGTTAACAGGAGAAAACAAATGGCAGACAAGAAAATAACAGCGCTATCTGATCTAGGTAACGCAATCGCAAGTGACGATTTATTTCATGTGGTTGATGATCCAAGTGGAACACCAATCAACAAAAAGATTTCATCACAAAATGTATTCAATAACATTCCAACTTACATTGGTTTAAAACAAACTTCTCAAGCTATTGTAGCTGATGGTTCAACAGCAACACAAGTAGATGTTGTTTCTGCTATCACAGAAATCAATGCTTCGGCAGCAACCCATTCATGTATAATTGCTGATGGAACTGAGGGTCAAGTTAAAACAATTATTAACACATCTACATCAGGTTCAAATGCTATAACAATTACACCTACAAACTTTAGAGGTTATTCAACAATAACTTTAAATGCTCAAGGTGAAACGGCGACTTTATTATTTAAGAATAGTAACTGGAATGTAATAGCAAATCAAGGAGCTGTAATCGCATAATGATAATTGATAAAACTATATTAGAAGCTGAAAAAGAAAAGCTTAAAACTGATTTTGATCATGTTACAAACACAATAAATACAATGAAAGGTAACTTACATGCTTTGAACGGAGCAATCCAACAAGTAGATAAGTTAATCTTAATGGTAGATACAGTCAAACCAAAAACAAAAAAAGATGAAAACATTTAAAACTTTTAATAACGAAAAAGATTTAGAAGATTTTGAAGAAGATATAGCGGCACAAGAAACCGAGACATCTTCAGAAAAAGAAAAACAAGAGGAAAAAAATGAAAACGTTTAAAACACACATAAAAGAACAAAGTTATGATGGCGGCCAAATGGGTAGTCAAACAGCTAACGGTGTTGAAGATTCGAATATTGGTGTTCATAATATACACGATGCTGAGGTACTAAAAAGAGTTAATGCTTTTGTTGGTTCAGTAGCAGATTGTGAATATTTAAGACCACAATTCGCAGTTGATAAGTTAAAAGAGAAACTTGAAAGAATAGGCTTAACAGTAGCTGATGTTGTATTAGAAGGCGACAACGGCAAAGTAACAGCTGAAGTAAAACAGTTTGGTGGAAGATTTGGTAAAGACACAGACGGTTCTGATATAAATGATGATGGTATATCTCATAAAAAAGAGGGCGGATTAAAGTTAGAAATATCTTATGAAACTCTTAAAAACGGAACTTCAAAGGTCTACGCTAAATTAGTGTAGATTTATGTTTCAGGAGATTACGAAAGACAATTGGTTATTGTTCGCTCAACATAATTATGATAAACCAATATTGAATAGTGAGCAAGAATTTTATGATGATCTTAAAAGATTTAAATATCTTAAAAGACTCTTTCGTAAATACAAGATAACAGGTAATATTAAAGTACGATTGGCAGTCAATCATATCATAGTATTACAGAATGTTTTCGGAGTAGAAGCCGCTGTAACTTTATTACTATACAAAGTAGATAAAAGTTATTGGCCTTCATTGAAAACTGTGTTAGATTATCTTGGTTACCTATATCCACATGAACTAGATTCAATTAGCGTGGATAGCAATATACAGAAACTTATAAGAGAACTATAATGGCAAACAGAGCAGTAGATTTAGTTATAACATATAGAGTAGTAAAACTACTAGTGACGCCCTTTGAAAAACAAGATGCGTTTAAACTAGGTATCATTGATAAAGATGGTAACGTATTAAAGAAATACAAGACACTACAAACTAGAGCTGAGAAAAAATCTTATACTATTCTTCATAGGTTTGTCTTCAATCTAAAACGAATACTTAAAAGAGTTGGTCTAGGTGGTAAACTAGGAACGTTTGCTGTCGCTCTTGCTACGTTATTAAGAGAAGATAAAAATTACGAAGAACATAAAAGTTTAATTGAAAGTGCTGTTATCAGTTACTTAAAAGAAACAAAACAATATGATGATTTATTAAATGAACAAGGTGAAGTAATATCTATTGATGAAGAACCAATTACAAATTGTTTCGGAGTTGATATTTACGAAGTTGATAATAAATTAATATCGGAGAACGAATATGCCAAAACATTATAAAGATATGATAGATGAGTTGATCAATAAGATTGACGAAGACGTACCAGCAAATAATACTGGTGGTACAGATATGAATCCTACTGGCGCTAAAATGTCACCTAAGACTTTAAGAAGAAAAAAAGAACAAGGTGACGAACAAGAGGATATTTCAAAGAAGATTAGCAAAATGGTTAAAGCTAATGAAGATAATAATAACGTTATCTTAAAACAAGTCAATGAAAGTTTAGCAAAAGTAGAAGATAAATCAGACGAAAAATTTGGTCTTAAACAAGACATAGAATTTATTGAAGACAAACCAAAAGAATATAAAACTTTTAAGGACAAATACAATGGCTAAAATTAAAAGACTTAAAGAGTATATGCGAAGTGGTGGTATTGGCGCAGCGGGAGTAGGTGTTGCTCATATACAACCTATGGCTAGTCTAGGAGACTCACCACCAAAAGGTCATGGATCACCAAGAGGTAGATTACAGGCGAGCACTATAAAACCTAAAAAGAGATTAGAAAAAAAGAAAATTAAAGAATCGAGTCTATACAAATATATGGTAAGACTAGGTAAACTAAAGGGGTAATATGGAATTAGATATAATAGCTATAGCAACTAAATTTTGGCAGTGGTCACTTTTAATTGTATTAGTAATAGTTGGTTATGCAATTAACTTATTAGATAAAAAGAAAAGTAATTTAAAATTTTCTTATGAAGAACTACCAAACTTAAAACCACTTCCTATCAAAACAAAAGGAAAAGGTTTTTGGAAAGGTATTCTTATGTGGTTAACTTCAACAAGAAATTGGGAAATAACTAAAGACTGGAAATACAAAATAAACGATAGTGAGTATGTAATACCAGCAGGCTTTCAGTTTGATGGCGCTAGTATTCCTAAATTTTTAAGAGCTTTTTTCTCGCCAGTAGGAGTATTACTAGTTGGTGGTTTAGTACATGACTATATGTACAAATACACAGCATGTAAACCAGCGAGATCAAATGGAGCACTTCTAGTAGTAGATCAAAAAAGAGCAGATCAAATCTTTAGAGATATTAATATAGAAGTAAATGGTTTTTATTTTATGAACTATCTAGCATACTGGTCATTAAGAATAGGTGGCTTTGTTGCGTGGAATGGTCATAGAAAAAGAAACGCTAAAATAAAATAGGAGGCTAATATGTTTTTAACAATAGGCTTAATAATAGGTTTTATAATAGGTTGGTATGTCAATGAAAAGTTTGAAGACTTATCTGATATACTTCACAAGTCATATTCAAAATTAAAGTTTTGGAAATAAACAAATGAGATTATTTTTAATAGGCATTATCATCACGTCTTTACTTGGTGCTGGTGCCTATGTGATTAAACTACAAAGAGATAATGGTATTCTAAAAGCGAATGCTGAGAAATTAGAGTCTGCTATAGGTGAACAAAAACAACTTATAGAAAATCAAAAGAAAGACTTTACAGAAATACTAAATGCTAACAAGAAGATGAATGATTTGGTAAATGTATTGAAGAAAGACTTAACTGATTTAGATAAAAGATTTAACAAAAAGAATAGAGATGTTGGTAAGTTAGCCATACAGAGAACAGAATCTATTGAACGAATAACTAACGGTGCTTCAGCACTGGCGACAAGATGTATAGAAATTGCTAGTGGATCACAATTAACAGAGGAAGAAAAAAATGCTACAAAGAAGTCTGAAATCAATTCAGAGTGTCCTTCTATTGCCAATCCTGCTTATATTCCTTACTAGTTGTAGTGGAATAAAACAGTTAGAGATATTTAAGCAAGAAGTTCCTAGAGCAAATTTAAATTTAGATAAACCTACACCACTTCAATTAGAAAATCTTAAATGGATTATAATTACTAGTGAGAACGCTGAAGAAGTATTTAAGAAACTAGAAGAACAAGGTATTGATCCTGTTCTATGGGGTCTTACTGATAAAGACTTTGAATTACTAGCAAAGAACTTTGCCAGAATAAGAAATCAATTAAAAATTACAAACGATTTATTAGAAGAATATAAAGAATACTACGAGGAAGAAGATGTCAAGGAAAACTAATACAATGTTAATTGCTTTATTGGGTACAATCCTAATGGGATTAAGCACTTGGGTATTGATTTCATTAATAGAATTACAAACAATAGTGGCTATGATGCAGCAAGAGTTAATGTCTTTAGATAAAGTCTTCGGTAGGATATATGCACACATGGATAGGTTGGCAAAATAATGGAAATATTCTTTGAAATATTAACGAAGTTTGGATTACCAGTAGCAGCTTCTGTTGCTATGGGTGGTTTCATTTATATTATATTAAGATATATCCTAGGTGGAGTTGTAAATTCTGTTAAGAACTTACATGGTATCATTATGGGTTTAGAGAATAGAATAGACACAATGAATAATGACCTGATACATATTGACACTTTGATATCAGCCTCACTACACCTTAGACCAGATTTAGATAGAATTGCCAGATCACATGGTAAGAATGATGCTAGGAAAGACTAATGCCAATTTTAGAAATACTTAATCAATACGGTTTTGCGACACTGGCCGCTATTGCTATGGGTTGGTTTATTTGGTTTATCTATACTTTCATCACACAAGAGGTCACTAAAAAATTAAGTGAAGCCTCAAAAGAACTAATACAATTATTAGATAAAATAAGAAGACTAGACAATGATCTTATTCGAATTAAGTCTAAATTGAACACAGTTTTAACCCTCCGAGAACAAGAAAAGCAAAAATCTAAACACGACTGATTATAAATAGTTGTATGAAAACATCATTTAATATAGTGATGTTAGTAGTGGGACTTACATTATACACACCGATTACATCAATACTAGCATCTGAATTGACACAAGAGTTTAAAAACCCTGCCTTTAGTGGTAATGGTTACTCGTCTCATGTGCTATCCATAAATCAATTAGAAACACAAAGACGAGAAAAAGTTATTGACGATCAAAAGTCAGCAACTGCGGCTGCCGAAAGAGCAGAAAAGAACAAGACAGTAAACAAATTTATTGCTAACGTAGAGAGTAGAATATATGCTAACCTTTCTAAACAATTGGTTGATAATATGTTTGGCACAAGTTGTGACAGTAGTACAACTACTTGTCCTACATCTGGTACTTCAACGATTGAAGGTGCTCAAATAGCGTGGGTCAAAGATAATACTACTGAAATAATTACATTAACAATTACAGCTGATGACGGAACAGTTACAACAATGGCAGTTCCAATAGGCGACTTTAAATTTTAACATGAAAACATTATTAATATTATTCATAGGATTATTACTGGCTGGTTGTCAAGCAGGTAAACAGGTTGAAATATACAAAGGTAAGTCTCCTTATATTGAAGGAACAACTACTAAAGATAGATTACAAGCTATACCAAAGTTAGATGGACAACCTAAGATTACAATTGCTGTTTATAGATTTATTGATAAGACAGGTCAAAGAAAACCAAGTACAAAGTTTTCTCAATTATCAACTGCTGTAACACAAGGTGGTAGTTCGTTTGTTATCGATGCATTAAAAGAAGTATCAAACGGAGATTGGTTTCAAGTATTAGAACGAGAAGGTTTAGATAATCTAATTAAAGAAAGACAATTAATTAGAAGCACAAGAACTGAATATGATGGTGAAGCAAATGTAGGTAACATTTTAAAACCATTAACATTTGCTGGTCTTATCATAGAGGGTAGTATCGTAGGTTATGATAGTAATATACAGACAGGTGGTAACGGTGCTAGATATTTGGGTATTGGAATTAGTGAGCAATATAGAATAGATCAAGTTACTGTATCAATGAGAATTGTAGCAGTACAAACAGGAGAAATTTTATTAACTACCAACGTGACTAAAACAATTGCTAGTCATAGTAAAGGTGGTGATGTATTCACTTTTTTAGATATGAATACAAAGGCTTTAGAATTAGAAACAGGAGTGGCTGTAAATGAACCGGTAACTTACGCCATAAGAACTGCTATTGAATTTGCCATACTAGAGTTAATTTATTGTGGAGAAAAAGATGGTTACTGGAAGTTTAAACAAGAAAAAGAAGAAAGTATTAACAGAAAATGAAAACAATAATTAGTGTTATTATGTTCTTAATGATGACTACATGGTCATATGCTAACGACATATATGTTACTCAATCAGGTAATGCGCTTGATTTAGATA
>OJDI01000606.1_pt1 | contig 13488 bp, 13 predicted proteins | sample 1592601 | NCBI WGS metagenome assembly OJDI01 (sample SAMN05416845, study PRJEB24817) | seawater metagenome | isolation source: Sea water | place: Canada:Atlantic | collected 2013-07 | reverse complement strand
AGCACCCGGTTGCCAATACGTTTGGAAATCAACGGCGCTGCATGAATGGGAGTTTCCACCGCCACGTCGTAGACGCGCGATTGCAGTATCCGTTTAACGTATTTGTCCAACATGGAGGGTTCCGGGCTCATTCTGTGAAGGGAAAGGAATAGTCTAGGGGCTGGCCGCCACAAATGCGATAGGCCGGGGTCGAGTCAGGGCCGCCGCTGGCCTATAATTGGCACACCTTTCACGCTCGACACACACCCACACTACGACAGGACAGCCTCATGGATCAGGATGCGCTGAAAAAGCAGGTGGCCGAAGCCGCACTGCGCTTTGTCCCCGAAGGGGAAATCATCGGCGTGGGCACCGGCTCCACCGCCAACTTCTTTATCGACGGACTGGCCACCCTCAAGGATCGCATCGAAGGCGCCGTAGCCAGTTCCGAGGCTACTGCCGAACGCCTCAAGCAACATGGCATTGAGGTTTTCTCGCTGAATGATGTAGGCAACCTGCCGGTGTATGTGGACGGGGCAGACGAAGTGAACAGCCACCGGGAAATGATCAAGGGCGGCGGCGGCGCACTCACCCGGGAAAAAATTGTCGCCGCCGCAGCGCGGGAATTCATCTGCATTGTGGATGCCTCCAAGCAGGTGAAACGCCTCGGCGCGTTCCCGCTACCGGTAGAAGTCATCCCCATGGCCCGCTCTTATGTGGCCCGTAAACTCGTCGCACTGGGTGGGCAACCGGAATACCGCGAAGGCTTTGTCACGGACAACGGCAATATCATTCTCGATATTCACAACCTGGACATCACCAACCCGATTGAACTGGAAACCACGCTCAACAACATCGTTGGCGTCGTCACCAATGGCCTGTTCGCCAAGCGACCTGCCGACGTGGTACTGGTAGGCGAAAATGGCACCGTGAACCAATACTGAGGCGCGACGGAAACACTAAAAACTGTTCATCAATCAACGCTTACAAGAACAAAAAAGGCCGCGAATCGCGGCCTTTTTTGATCCCGGAAAGAATATTAATCCCAGAAGTTATACCAGGATTTTTCTTTCTTCTCAGCGTCCACCTTGGCATCCGCTTTCGCTTCCGCATTGACACCGGCGGCCCCCGCTTTCATTTCAGCGTTGGCATTGGCAGCAGCCCCTTGCGCATTATTCATGGCGTCTTCATGACGCTGACGCGCGGCGTCACGGTTTTCTTCCATTTTCTTCATGTTGGCTTCGTGCTTGGCACGGGCATCATCGCCCATGGCGTTTGCGTCATCCTTCATGGCATCACGCTTTTCCTTGGCGTCTTCTTTCATCGCGTCATGGCGGGCTTTAGCATCGCTCTCCATTTGATCACGCTGCGCCCGCGCATCTTTTTCTGCCTGCTTGGCATTTGCCTTGGCCGCATCTCGCTGGTCACGAACAGTCTGTTCAGCAGCATCGGCATCTGCCTGAGCATTCACCGCAGCATTGACGCCTGCATTCAGGTCTGCCACGGCAGCCTGACTCAACAAAACCGCACCGGAAGCAGCGGCCAATATCCATTTACTGTTCATCATAGACTCCTTTTAAAAACATAAAATTCCCTAGTCAGGAACCGTGAATCCACATTGTTACAAAGCTGCAAAAGGCTCAAGTAACAAAGCGTAAAAAAGTGCCTTTACGCCAAATACTCGTCAATAATAGCGAAAATTTTACGTCTGAACGCTTCATTCTCATTGGCAAGCTGGTGACGAGCCCCGGGCAACATACGAATATCAGGGCTTTCAAACTTTTTCTTGATCATCTCCAGGTTATATTGCCAATCAACCGTTTCATCCTTGTCCCCCTGAATCACCACCGGCGACACCTTTATTCGCGACGCTTTTTCAAAACCCGGCATCCATTTTTTCAGGGCGCTCACCCAGATGGCGGAAATACGCCGCGCCTGCAAAGGATCCCTGTTTTCCAGAAAATCGAGAAAATCCGGATCGTTGGAATTGATAGTAAAAACCCGCTTCAGGGTTTTGGCAAACGGACTGACCACGGTGTGCAACCAGCGCGCGGTTCCCCACTTGAACGGTCGCACTAGTGGGGCCAGCAGAATCACCTGCTCAAAAGGGTTTTCATCACCCTCACCACGGCTGACCAGGTAATCCATCACGATGGCTCCCCCGGTACTCTGGGCGATCACATGCCAAGGCTTGGGAAAAGAATTGGTAGCCAGTGACAGACACTGCTCCAGCACGTCGCGGTAGGTACGGAAATCGTCGATCACGGCCTGCGGGCCGGTACTCAAACCATGGCCGGGTAGATCATAGGCGAGTACCGCATAGCCCAGCTCCAGCACATGACCGATCACATGCCGGTACAATCCCACATGGTCAAAGTAACCGTGACAGATCAGCACCGTGCCACGGGGCTGATGGGGCGGCCGGGGTCGCCAGCCATGAACGGAAAGCATATGCCCCGCCGCCTCGAAATAACCGAAGCCATGCTCCAGGTCCGGCAGGCGATCAGCAAAATTGAGACCGTAGTACGCCACATAGCGCTGGCTAGATTCACTCAGCGGGTCGAAAGCCTCCCAATTCAAGGGCTGCCACTGCTGAATAATCTGATCGCGATCGAAAGGGTTTGCCATAGCCGGTAACGGATCTCCACGGTTTACTCACGACACCTACCGATAATACGGGCCTGGGAGGAATCACACCATGCATCTGACAGCCGATACACTCAAGGACTTGTCCCGCGGGGAGCGGGCCAATCTGGTCAACAGCCTTTCCGGCTTCAAAAGCGCCAACCTGGTGGGCACCCGCTCCAAGAGCGGGCAGGAAAACCTGGCCATGGTTGGCTCCTGTTTTCATCTCGGGGCCGACCCGGCCTTGATGGGGATGATTCTGCGTCCGCATTCGGTGGATCGGCATAGTCTGGAATACCTGCAAGACACGGGCGTTTATACGCTCAACCAGGTCCATTCCGAGATCCTCGAAGCCGCTCACCAGACCGCCGCCCGTTACCCGCGGGAGATCTCCGAGTTCACAGCTACCGGGCTAAGCCCGGCTTATCTGCCCGACTTTTCCGCCCCCTTCGTGGCACAGGCGCGGATAAAACTGGGCATGGCGGTGAGGGAAGTGCAGACCCTGGCGGTGAACAACACCGTGCTGGTGATCGGCGCCATCGAACATATCCTGCTACCCGACGAGGTGCTGGGCGATGATGGCTTTGTGGATATTGAACGGGCCGGAACGGTGGCCCTTTCGGGGCTGGACAGCTACCACCGTAGCCAGCGTATCGGCCGGCTCAGCTATGCCAAGCCGGACAGACCCGCACACTGGCTAACAAGCGACGACGACTGATCAGGCAGCGGGCGCTGCCTGGGTCAATGCCAGCCAGCCCCACCAGCCGGTTAACACCAGGATCGGCAGCGCCAGCAGCAGCCCCCATAGCACCAGCCGATTGGCCCAGGGATTCAGCGTCGGGTGACGCAGCGCAAAGCACGGAGACGCCGGCACGGGCAGCAGTAGAATCGCAAAACCCCATAGCCAGCGCCGCTGACCGAATGCCGTCAGCATCAAACTGAGCCAGCCCATCCACAATATGCCCACCCCCACCGCGGACAACATGGCCAGCGGCAACGCCAACCACTGGTGCTCAATATAAAATTCCAGCAACGTATTCAGCATGGCCCGCCATCATTGCGATCAGAAAAGTGAAGATAAGAGAGGACTCACTGCATTGTCCTGTTCCTTCGCGGCCAGTCAACGCACTCCCCCCGCCCATTGCAACAACCTTGCGCCACATCAATGAACGCCAGCCTGGCCGGGAACCATATCGCCCCATACATGCACTAAGTAACCAACAACGTCTCACAAGGACACACCATGATCCCATTTCGCCTTCCGCTGCTCCTGGGCAGCGCCGCACTGTTACTGGCTGCCTGCACAGGGCAGCCGGCCAACGAGATACGCACCATGGTTGAAGAGAGCCAGCTGCGTGGAGAAGCCTGGTCCGTCACATCGCTTAATGGCGAAGACATCACTGACGCTACCGTCACGCTGAACTTTCATCAGCCCGGGCAAGTGGCCGGCAAGGCCGCCTGCAACAATTACATGGCCACCTACGTGCAGAACGAGGACAACTTCACCATCACCACCGGCGGCGTCACCATGATGGCTTGCCCAGCACCCCTGATGGAAATGGAGCGGCAATTTTTGGACGCCCTCAAGGGCGTCAATCACGCCGACATTAACAAGCAGGGCCAACTGATTCTCACCGGCAGCGATGACATCAGGATTGAAGCCAGCCGGTAAAAAAGGGGCCTCACGGATTAGAGTGACATGTCGCCCACCAAAGCCCCTTGATAGCAGCTCCGAAAACAAAAAAGCCGCACCCAACCGGGTGCGGCCTTTTGTTGATCCGCGTGTTGCCTGCAGCGTAAAGCCTGCTGCCTCTCTTACTTAACCCGCGGGTCCAGATCACCGGACTCATAACGCTGGAACATGGTTTCCAGGCTGATCGGCTTGATCTTGTCCGCATGGCCCGCCGTACCAAAGGCTTCATAGCGAGCGATGCAGATATCACGCATGGCGGTGATGGATTCTTTCAGGTACTTACGCGGATCAAACTCGGCCGGGTTCTGGGCCAGGAAACGACGAATCGCCCCGGTGGACGCCAGACGCAGGTCTGTATCGATGTTGACCTTGCGCACGCCGTGCTTGATGCCTTCCTGGATTTCTTCCACCGGCACCCCGTAGGTTTCCGGAATTTCACCACCGAATTCGTTGATGATAGCCAACCAGTCCTGCGGCACGGAAGAAGAACCGTGCATCACCAGGTGAGTATCCGGGATGCGCTTATGGATCGCCTTGATCTGCTCGATGGCGAGGATGTCACCGGTAGGCGGGCGAGTGAACTTGTACGCGCCATGGCTGGTACCGATGGCAATGGCCAGAGCATCTACCTTGGTTTTCTGTACGAAATCCGCTGCTTCTTCCGGGTCAGTCAGCATCTGCTCTTGGGTCAGTTTGCCCTCTGCACCAATACCGTCTTCTTCGCCGGCTTCACCGGTTTCCAATGAACCCAGGCAGCCCAGCTCGCCTTCCACGGAGACGCCACAGGCGTGGGCCATGTCCACGGTACGACGAGTCACGTCCACGTTATAGTCGTAATCGGTGGGGGTCTTCCCGTCTTCGCCCAAAGAGCCATCCATCATCACTGACGAAAAACCCAGCTGAATGGAGCGCTGACACACAGACGGGCTGGTGCCGTGATCCTGATGCATCACCACAGGAATGTGCGGAAACTCTTCCGTGGCGGCGAGAATCAAATGGCGTAAAAACGGCGCGCCGGCGTATTTACGAGCGCCGGCAGATGCCTGCACGATGACCGGGGAATTGGTTTTGTCCGCGGCTTCCATGATGGCGCGCATCTGTTCCACGTTGTTCACGTTATAGGCCGGTACGCCGTAGCCGAACTCGGCAGCGTGATCCAGCAGCTGTCGCATGCTTACTAGTGCCATGGTGTTTCCCCTTCGTTAATCCGTTTGCGGTGCGCCGCACCGCCTATGCTTCGTCCATTGCAGCCTGACGCTAAACGCCTAACGCTTGCGGGTTTAGCGTCAAGCATCCGGCGTCCAGCATCAGGCGTTCCATCAATCCTTCGCCCGTGCCTCAAGCATGGCCACCGCCGGCAGTACTTTGCCTTCCACAAATTCCAGGAAGGCACCGCCGCCGGTGGAGATATAGCTGACATCATCAGTGATACCATACTTGTCCACTGCGGCCAGGGTGTCACCACCGCCGGCAATGGAAAAGGCATCCGAGTCGGCAATGGCCAGGGCCATTTCCCGGGTGCCTTCACCGAACTGATCGAATTCGAATACACCCACCGGGCCATTCCAGATAATGGTCTTGGCTTCCTTCATCAGCGCCGCCACGATGTGTGCGGTCTGCGGGCCCACATCCAGAATCATGTCGTCGTCGGCCACGTCTTCCACCTTCTTGGTGACCGCCTCGGCAGATTCGGCAAATTCCTTGGCCGTCACCACATCCACCGGAATCGGAATGTGTACTTTCTCGGCAATTTTCTGTGCGGCAGGAATCAGATCTTCTTCATAGAGAGACTTGCCCACCGGATGGCCGGCCGCCGCCAGGAAGGTGTTGGCGATACCACCACCGACCACCAGCTGGTCGACCACATCCGACAACGATTCCAGCACTTCCAGCTTGGTGGACACCTTGGAACCACCAACGATGGCCACCAGCGGTTTCGCCGGTGCGTCCAGGGCCTTGCCCAAAGCGTCAAGCTCATTGGCCAGCAGCGGGCCGGCACAGGCCACCGGTGCGAACTTGCCCACCCCATGGGTAGACGCCTGCGCACGGTGAGCGGTACCGAAGGCATCCATCACATAGATATCACACAGCGCGGCCATTTTTTGTGACAGCGCTTCGTCGTCTTTCTTTTCGCCTTTATTGAAGCGAACGTTCTCACACAACACCACCTGACCGTCGGCCACCTCGACCCCGTCCAGCCAGTCCTTGACCAGCGGCACATCACGGCCCAGTAAACCACCCAGATGATCAGCCACCGGCTGCAGGGAAAACTCGTCGGCGTATTCACCTTCGGTGGGCCGGCCCAGATGCGACATCAACATCACCCTGGCGCCCGCCTTGAGCGCATGCTCGATGGTCGGCAGGGAGGCACGGATACGCGCATCACTGGTAACCTTGCCGTCTTTCACCGGCACGTTCAGGTCTTCACGGATCAGAACGCGTTTGCCTGCCAGATCCAGGTCGGTCATGCGTTTGAAGTTCATCGTTCACTTACCTCATTAAATTCTGCCAGACGCAACACGCCTGACGCCAAACGCTAAAGCAACACGTCAGGCGCCCAGCCTTGAGCTCCCAGCCTTGTTCAAAGCCAATTCACTTACCCAGTCCAGCAAACGGTTGGCATAGCCCCATTCGTTGTCGTACCAGGCCACCACCTGCACCATGTCGCCCTGCACCCGGGTCTGGGTCACATCGACGATGGCGGATTCCGGGCGGTGATTGAAATCCACGCTGACCAGCGGGGCATCATTGTAGCCAATCAGGCCCGCAGATGCCGTTGCCTGTTGCTGCAGCCACTGGTTGAGACTGTCCTCATCCGGTGTCTGTTCCAGTCGCAACGTCAGCTCCACCATGGCCACGTTCAGGGTCGGCACACGGATGGAGTCGCCGTTGATGCGCCCGGCAAGGGCTGGCAGCACCTGCTGCACCGCACCGATGGCGCTACTGGTGGTCGGCACAATATTCTGTGCCCCGGCCCGGCCCCGGCGCGGATCCCGGTGGACATGGTCCAGCAGGGTCTGGTCCGAGGTGTAGGCATGGATTTCTTTCATCAACACCTGCTGGATGCCGTACTGCTGATCCAGCCGCTGCAACAGAGGTGCGATACAGTGCGTGGTGCAGGACGCCGCTGACAGCACCCGGCTATCGTCACGCACATCCTCGTGATTAACGCCGTACACCACGATCTGGTCAGCCAGATCAAAGGGCACCGCACCGATAATCACTTTTCCGGCACCGGCCTGCAGATGGCGCGAGGCCCCGGCGTGGCTGCGGAAATGGCCGGAACATTCCAGCACCAGATCCACACCCAGCTCGCCCCAGGGCAACAATTCCGGCCTGGGCTGCTCCAGCAGCATGGGCGCCTGCTTGCCGATACGCAGCATGCCTTCGATCAGCTCTGCCGGCTCCGCCAACCGCCCGTGGGTGGTGTCGTAGCGGGTCAGGTAGAGCAGGTCTTCCGGGCGCCCCTTGTCGTTGATCGCCGCCAGCGTAAACGGCGCCTGCCAGCCGGCGCCTTCGCGTTCGGCCAGGGCACGCACAAAAGAGCGCCCGATACGGCCATAGCCGTTAATAGCGACTCGAATCACAAGCCACACCCACGCAACACGCAACACGCTTGCACGCGGCGCACTGATTTAGCGTGTTGCGTGTTGCGTGCTGCGTGCTGCATTAAATCAACGACTCCACCGCTTCCTGCACCGCTTCAGCAGTAATATTGAAGTGCTTGAACAGGTCACCGGCCGGGGCGGAAGCGCCAAAGCTGGTCATGCCCACCACCTTGCCGTCCAGGCCCACGAAGCGGTACCAGTAGTCTGCAATCGCCGCTTCCACGGCCACCCGGGCACGCACGTCGCTGGGCAGCACGCTGTCCTGGTAGGCCTTGTCCTGGGCCAGGAATTCTTCCACGCAGGGCATGGACACCACGCGGATGTTTTTCCCGCTGAGCGCCTGGGCGGCCTTCACTGCCAACTCCACCTCGGAACCGGTGGCAATGATGATGGCGTCCGGGGTGCCTTCGCCGGTCTGCAACAGGGTGTAGCCCCCCTTCTCCACGTCGGCCAGCTGGTCGTTGCCGCGCTCCATGCAGGGCAGACCCTGGCGGGAGAAGATCAGCGACGACGGGCCATCCTGGCGTTGTACCGCCTTTTTCCAGGACACCGCCGATTCCACCGTGTCGCAGGGGCGCCAGGTACGCATGTTCGGGGTCAGACGCAGGTTGGCCAGCTGCTCGATGGGCTGGTGGGTCGGGCCGTCTTCGCCCAGACCAATGGAATCGTGGGTGTAGACCAGGATGTTCGGCTGATGCATCAGCGCCGCCATGCGCACCGCATTACGGGCGTATTCCATGAACACCAGGAAGGTGCCACCGTAAGGGCGCAGGCCACCGTGCAGACACAGGCCGTTCTGGATGGCAGTCATACCGAATTCACGCACGCCGTAGTGGATGTAGTTGCCACTGGCATCCTCCGCAGTGATCGACTTGCAGCCTTTCCAGATGGTGTTGTTGGACCCGGCCAGGTCAGCGGAGCCGCCAGCCAGTTCCGGCAGCAGCGGACCGAAAGCGTCCAGGGTATTCTGGCTCGCCTTGCGGGTAGCGACCTTGTCGCCTTTTTCCTGGCACTCACGGATATAGGCATCCGCCTTGTCGGCAAAGTCTGCCGGCAATTCACCCGCCTGGCGACGCAGAAACTCCGCCGCCAGCTCCGGGTACGCGGCCTGATAGGCGTCGAAACGCTGCTGCCATTCGCTCTGCGCTTTGGCACCCGCTTCCTTGGCGTCCCAGGCATCCTTGATGTCCGCCGGGATTTCAAACGGGCCGTGCTCCCAACCCAGCTCTTTACGGGTCAGGGCGATTTCATCTTCCCCCAGAGCAGCGCCATGGGAATCTTCCTTGCCCTGCTTGTTGGGGCTGCCGAAACCAATGATGGTCTTGCAGCAAATCAAGGTGGGTTGATCCGTGTTGGCGCGGGCATTCTCCACCGCCACGGTAATTTCTTCCGGGTTGTGGCCGTCCACATTGGGGATCACCTGCCAGCCGTAGGCGCGGAAACGCTCCACGGTATCGTCGGTGAACCAGCCTTCCACTTCACCGTCGATGGAAATGCCGTTGTCGTCATAAAACGCCACCAGCTTGCCCAAACCCAGGGTGCCAGCCAGGGAAGCCACCTCGTGGGAGATGCCTTCCATCATGCAGCCATCACCCAGGAAACAGTAGGTGTTGTGGTTCACCACGGTGTGCCCTTCGCGGTTGAACTGCCCCGCCAGCATTTTCTCGGCCAGCGCCATGCCCACGGCATTGGCCAGCCCCTGACCCAGTGGGCCGGTGGTGGTTTCAATGCCCGGCGCGTCACCGTATTCCGGGTGTCCTGCGGTGGCACTGCCCAACTGGCGGAAGTTCTTGATGTCATCCAGGCTGACACCGTAACCGGTCAGGTGCAGCAGGCTATACAGCAGCATGGAGCCGTGGCCGTTGGAGAGTACAAAGCGGTCACGGTCGGCCCAGGTCGGGTCAGCCGGGTTGTGCTGCATGAAACCGCGCCACAGCACTTCGGCGATATCCGCCATGCCCATGGGTGCACCGGGGTGCCCGGAATTGGCTTTCTGTACCGCATCCATGCTCAGGGCACGGATGGCATTGGCGAGGTCACGGCTGGCGGGGGCGCTGGGCATGCAGGGCTCCAAAACTGACTGGTGGCTGAAAAGGGGCGCTATTGTCCCTCAAGGGGGTAATAGCTACAAGCGCAAGCACCCACCGGCAGCCTGCCTCCGCCTGCTTGCGTGCCGCGTGGCACCTGTTTCAGGCAGCGAGTTAAGGCAACACCCAAACCTATATCAATTTATTTTGATTTAGTTTTGGATTGCGCTAGACTCCCCTCCATGAATGCACTGGCTCCCTCTCTAACGGATGTGACCGATCATCTGGCGGGCTTTCTCAAGGCCGCCGGGGACCCGTTACGCCTGCAGGTATTGCAGGTGCTGGGCCAGAACAGCTTCGGGGTGCTGGAGCTGTGCGAGATCATGGCCATGAAGCAATCCGGCATGAGCCACCACCTCAAGGTGCTGGCAAAAGGCGGACTGGTGGAAAAGCGCCGTGAGGGCAACTCCATTTTCTACCGTCGTCGCCTGCCCCAGGCGGATGACGCAGAGGGTGCCGTTCACAGCGCCTTGCTGGACGAGCTGGATGATGGGTCTCTCAATGATGAGGTCGCGGCGCGACTGGAGCAGGTGCAACAGCAGCGTGCCGAGCAAAGCCGCGCCTTTTTTGCCCGGCACGCCGAACAGCATGATGCCCAGCAGGAGCTGATCGCCGAGTACGGGCAATATGCCGAGCAGGCCTGCGAGCTGCTGCTGCGCGCCAGCCCGGAAGGAAAACAGGTGCTGGAAATTGGCCCCGGTGACGGGCTGTTCCTGCTGGAGCTCGCCGGGCATTTTGAACAGGTTATCGGCCTGGACAATGCCGAGGCCATGCTCAAACGGGCACGCAAGGCCGTCGCCAAACGGTCAAATGTGGAACTGATACTGGGAGACTGGCCGGAAGCCGCCAGCAACCTGCCCACGGTCGACGCCGTGGTATTGAACATGGTGCTGCACCACTTGCCCGCACCGGCCAGCGCCATCCGCGCCGCAGCAGAACAACTGCAGGCCGGCGGCACACTGCTGATCACCGACCTGTGTCGGCATGACCAGCACTGGGCCCACGAAACCTGCGGGGATTTCTGGCTCGGCTTTGATGAAACCGACCTGGTGGACTGGGCCGGCCGCGCCGGGCTTGAGTTGCAGGAAAGCCAGTTTCTGGCACTGCGCAATGGGTTTCAGGTCCAGGTAAGAACATTTGAAAAACGCGACACGCTTACACGCAGCACGCAGCACGCTGTTCGCGAATAAGTATGTGGCAAAAACGAAAACAACTTGCGCCGCGATCCTGCGCCGCATGGAGATTAACCCGGTTTTCGCGTGATGCGTGTCAGCGTGTTGCGTGCAAGCAATTAACTTTAAGGGAGCACTCCAGTAATGAGTGAATATTCCATCTTTACCTCCGAATCCGTGTCCGAAGGCCATCCGGATAAAATGGCTGACCAGATCTCGGACGCCATTCTGGATGCCATCATCAAGGATGACCCCCACGCCCGCGTGGCGGTGGAGACACTGGTCAAAACCGGCATGGCCGTGGTCGCCGGTGAAGTGCGCACCAACACCTACGTGGAGCTGGAAGACATCGTTCGCCAGGTGATCCTTGATATCGGCTACGACAGCTCCGAAAAAGGCTTCGATGGCGCCAGCTGTGCCGTCCTTAACGGCATCGGCAAACAGTCCGCCGATATCGCCATCGGTGTGGACGAAGCCGAAGAGAAAGAAATGGGCGCCGGCGACCAGGGCCTGATGTTCGGCTTCGCCACTGACGAAACCGATACCCTGATGCCCGCCCCGGTGTACTACTCCCATCGTCTGGTGGAGCGTCAGGCCGAGCTGCGCAAGAACGGCACCCTGCCCTGGCTGCGCCCGGATGCGAAAAGCCAGGTCACCCTGCGTTACGACAACGGCAAGCCCGTGGCCGTGGATGCGGTGGTGCTGTCTACCCAGCATTCCCCGGACATCAAGCTGGCCGACCTGCGCGAAGCAGTGATGGAAGAAATCATCAAACCCGTGCTGCCGGAAGAATGGCTGCACAAGGACACCCTGTACCACGTGAACCCCACCGGGATTTTCGTGATCGGTGGCCCCATGGGTGACTGTGGCCTGACCGGCCGCAAAATCATCGTGGACACCTACGGCGGCATGGCCCGCCACGGTGGCGGCGCCTTCTCCGGCAAGGATCCGTCCAAGGTCGACCGCAGCGCGGCCTACGCCGGGCGTTACGTGGCCAAGAACATTGTCGCCGCCGGGCTGGCCAGCAAGTGCGAGATCCAGGTGAGCTACGCCATCGGCGTGGCCGAGCCCACCTCCATCTCGGTGAACACTTTCGGCACCGGCAAGATCAGCGACAACGCCATCGTCGATCTGGTCCGTGAACATTTCGATCTGCGCCCGCGCGGCATTATCGAAATGCTCGACCTGCGCAAGCCGATCTATCGTCCTACCGCCAGCTACGGCCACTTCGGCCGCGAAGGCTTCAGCTGGGAAAAAACCGACAAGGCCGCCGACCTGGCCAAGGTACTTTAAAAGAAACGCTTGCACGCAACACGCAAGCACGCCAGACACCGCACGGCTCAGGGAGGAGCCATGCATAGACGCTACAAGGATCTACGGGTGTGGCAATCCGCGATACAACGGGTTATTGCCACACATCAGCTCACACGAACCTTCCCTGCGGAAGAAAAGTTCGTACTGACTCAACAAATGCAGCGCTCTACATTGAGCATTCCTTCCAATATTGCAGAAGGATACGGAAGAGGAAGTGACGCAGCTTTACGCCGCTTCCTGCTCATTGCAAGAGGCTCATTGTTTGAACTGGAAACACAGGCTCTGATCGCCGCCCAACTTGGCTATCTGAAGGTGGAATCACTTCAGGAAGCGATAGACAAAGTGTTCGCCCAACTGGCCGCACTGATTCGGCACATCGGCGAACAGTAATTTTTTCAGCGTGATGCGTGCAAGCGTGTTGCGTGCAAGCGGAGACTCACCATGAACGCAAAAACCGATACCTTTACCGACTATAAAGTCGCCGATATTTCCCTTGCAGCCTATGGCCGCTCGGAAATTCACATTGCCGAAACCGAAATGCCGGCACTGGTTACCATTCGTGAAAAATACCGTGCCGAGCAGCCGCTGAAAGGCGCCAAAATCATCGGCTGTATTCACATGACCATCCAGACCGCCGTGCTGATCGAAACCCTGGTCGCACTGGGTGCCGAAGTACGCTGGTCCAGCTGCAACATCTTCTCCACCCAGGACCACGCCGCTGCCGCCATCGCCGCTGCCGGCGTCCCTGTGTTTGCCTGGAAAGGCGAAACCGAAGAAGAGTACATGTGGTGCATCGAGCAGACCTGTCGCGACGGCAACGGCGAGCTGTGGGAAGCCAACATGATCCTGGATGATGGCGGCGATCTGACCGGCTACATCCATGAAACTTACCCGGCCATGCTCGACAATATTCACGGCATCACCGAAGAAACCACCACCGGTGTACACCGTCTCTACGAGATGCTGAACAAAGGCACATTGAAAGTGCCCGCAGTGAACGTGAATGATTC
>OJDI01000600.1_pt1 | contig 13622 bp, 10 predicted proteins | sample 1592601 | NCBI WGS metagenome assembly OJDI01 (sample SAMN05416845, study PRJEB24817) | seawater metagenome | isolation source: Sea water | place: Canada:Atlantic | collected 2013-07 | reverse complement strand
GACAATAAAGTAAGTTTATCCCTGTATCAACGGGGCATCAATTTGCCAAGTTATTTTGATATGGATGAGCTAGATATAGAATATGTGGTAAGTCACCTTAAAGAGCAGATCTCAGTATTCAGGTAAATATGTTATTGCTGAATTAACTGAATATGGAAATGTTAGTAACCTATAAGATAAGTTCGGGCACAAGATTAGGTTGGTGACATCATATTATTGTCAATCGCTGAGCTTTATAAAAGTGTGATCAACTAAAGTTTATAGCACTATCCGTTTTTCTTTTTGTCAATCACAGTAGAGTTAGATACAGCATATGAATGAAGTGACCAGACGTTTTAAAAATCACTATGAGCATTGTTTTGATAAATACGGAGCAACGGCAAAAGGGGTAGATTGGCGAGACACTGAAACCGCCAATATGCGTTACCAAAAAATGCTCAACGTCCTTGTAGACTCACCAGCCAAGGCTAGCATGTTAGATGTGGGTTGCGGTTTTGCTGGGCTGTTAAGTTATCTTAATGAGCAAAATCTAAGCATCGATTATACCGGCATAGATGTAGCACAGAATATGCTGAGCCATTCGAGAAAAGCGTTTCCGCATAACCAGTTTATAGAAGCCGATATCCTGTCGCACCAGTTTGATTGTAAATATGATTACGTAGTATGTAATGGAATTCTCACGCAAAAATTAGCCGCAAGTCAATCGTCGATGACGGAATATATGGAGAAGTTGATCACCACAATGTTTGAGCTTTGTAATCTTGGTATTGCATTTAATCTCATGTCGGATAGGGTCAACTTTAAAGTTGATAACCTCTTTTATAAAAGCCCAGAAGAGCTACTTACATTTTGCTTAGATAACCTATCTCGACATATAAAAATTGATCATGCCTATCCAATGTATGAATACACTGTTTATCTCTACAAGGAAGGTGTTTAAATATGCGGTTCGGGCTCATTGCATCCAGTGGTGGCGCTGTTTTTAAAGCAGTCAAACAGATTTTGGATGAATGTTCATTTCAGCAACATCAATTTTACGTGATTGTTGATCGTCAATGTCCAATCTATGACTATTGCATATCAAACGATATTGAAGCTGAGTTAATTATTGAGCCTGATAATGCCCGTTTTTCGCAGCGCGCATTTGAATTATTTAGTCATCAAGGGGATGTAGCAGTAGTTTGCTTATTTTTTAGTAGGCTGGTAACTGAGTCGCTGTTTTCGAATATTCTCACTGTCAATTTTCATCCGTCTTTATTACCGCACTACAAAGGCTTTAGAGCTATTGAACAGGCTATAAGTGATGATTATCCGCAACTAGGCGTAACACTTCATGTGGTGGATGAATCTATTGATGGCGGGCAAATACTCGCGCAACTGGCAACCGCTATTACTGCTCAGATGAAAGAACATCCAGCTAAAGCTCATACCGCATCCTACGTTCAAAAAGTTTACTTGATGCTTGTATTAATAGATAAATTAGAAGGTTTAGAAATAAGCGTAGGTAAGGAGAAACTGGCTCAATTACTGCTCTTAAAATTTAATCAGCCACAGGTTATTCCGCCCTATCGATTGAGACAAGCCTATTACGAACAAGTATTACGCATTCAAAGTGTTGAAAATTTGGAGATCATTTAATTGAAGGTAGTCGTCTCTCAGCCCATGTATTTCCCTTGGATTGGTATATTCGAGCAAATGTTACTAGCAGACGTTTTCGTTCATTATGACGATGTTCAATATCCACAGGGTAGAAGTTTTATTAGTAGGGTAAAAATCGCTAAATCACCGGATACCATGTGGCTAACCGTACCTATAAAAAAACAAGATAAGGTCAATATCAGTCAAACAACAATTGATTATTCGCAATCTTGGCAGGCCAAACATTTGAAGTCCTTCGCTCATTTTTACGCTAAAGCGCCTTTTCGAGAGGATGCTTTGCAGTTAGTTGAAGATGTATTTCGATTTAAGGATGCTGATTTAGCAAGTTTGAATATACGAGCGGTAGAAGCGGTAGCTAAATATTTTTCAATAAAGACCAAAACCTTACGTTCATCTTCTTTAGCTGCATTAGGCGCAAGTTCAGATAGACTGATTAATATAGTCAAAGCGACTGGTGGTAGTCAGTACGTCACAGGACACGGTGCGAAAAAATATTTGCAACATGAACAGCTTGAAGAAAATGGAATTTCCGTTGAATACATGAATTACGAAAATAAAGCTTACCCACAGTGGGACAACACATTTATAAGCCATATGTCGATATTGGATCTAATTGCATACAAAGGACACAGCGGAATTGAATGTATAGTTTCCAAAACCATTCATTGGCGAGAATTTATTAATGGATAAACATCAACAGTTTAAGCAAGAAGTCGCACAGAATATTCGTTCTTTGGGTGAAAAACCGTCGCTAAAAAATCAGTCATATAAGTGGATAGAAGATACTGCTGCTGACAATTATACCTATAATTTTTGTTGGCTTGGGCGACCCATCATTCAGGTGCCTCAAGATATCGTTGCCATGCAAGAGCTGATTTGGGAAATAAAACCTGACTTAATCATTGAAACAGGCATAGCCCATGGAGGTTCAATAATATTCAGTGCCTCAATGTTAGCCCAACTCGATATGTGCGAAGCCATTGAGTCTGGCGAAGTAATTGACCCCAAAAAATCCAAACGCAAGGTGTTGGCTGTTGATATAGATATACGTGAACATAATCGTGAAGCAATTGAGAGCCATCCTATGGCTTCACGAATTGAAATGATTCAAGGCTCAAGTATTGATCCCGATATTGTTAATAAGGTGAAAGCTTTCGCCAAGCAATATTCACGAATAATGGTTTGTTTAGACTCAAATCATACGCATGAACATGTGCTCGCTGAGTTAGAAGCCTATGCAAATCTAACCAGTGTGGGCAGTTATTGTGTTGTTTTTGATACCGTTATTGAAGATATGCCTGATACTTTGTTTCCAAACCGCCCTTGGGGACCTGGAGACAATCCTAAAACAGCTGTATGGGAATATATTAAATCACATCCTGAATTTGAGATTAATAAGAGTATTCACGATAAGCTGCTGATTACCGTAGCCCCGGATGGTTTTTTAAAACGTTTAAAATGAAGCGCCTCTCAAATATAAAAAATGGGGAAAATTTATTTTTTACCCCATCTTAATTTAAATGAATTAATTTCGTTTTGACTATAAATAGATTCAATTAAACTATTTTGGTAAACCCTATCTAAATCTTCCTTAGATAATCTAAATTTAGCGACAATTTCTGAATATAAATCGCTGAATTTGGATTTTGTCGCATCATTTGAAATGATGTTTTCATATTGGTAGCCAGCGTCTTTGATAATGGCTGGCCAATTCTTTACATCTTCTAGTTTAAGAAATAGTAGCTTTACGTTCTCTAGTTCTTTGTAAAAATAATGTGCGCTTTTATTAAACTTGGCGATTAAATCGACAGAAAAATATGCTTTCCATTTTAAGCTGTATGGTTCACTGGTAGATGTGATGAAATCAACTGTTATCCTAGTTTTAAATTCTTCATAGTCTGTTGTCGATATTTCTGAAATACGGTTTCTGTGTGCTAGTCCAGAAATTGATCTAGCTACTGGCTCTCTATAAGCTTCAATTATTAAAGGTTTAAACTGATATTTTTTACCAATATATAAGATTAAGTCGTACAAACAAATGCTATTTTTTGTCAGTAAATCAGTTTGATAAATATCTTCAAAATAGGTTTCATCATGCCAATGAGCCACCGTTTCATTTATATGTTTTTTTATCGAACTTGAACCTGTTTTTCCGATGCCAATATAAAACACTTTTGGTAATAGATTGTTGTTTTTAACGCTCACTTCAATAGAGCGGTTAACTACCATTGCAGTTAGTTCTTCTAAAACTTTATCGGTTGTGGGTTCGTTACTAACATTTTTTAAGTTCATGATGTGTCTTTTTATGCTCATTGGTGAGTGGTTGCTAACTTAATGTCTTGAAGCGATTCAATATTAATAAACTTCATCTCAAAGTTTTACCTGAGCGTCTGGGCTTGATTGAATCTTAGAGTACATCAAATTAAGAATGTTCTGTTTATGCTCGAGATACTCATCCATAGGCATTAATTTGTAGACTAACTCTCTAGTTGTAAGGGGGGGAAAAATTCTCTTCATTCTACTGCCATTATTAGAGACTCTGGTTGTTTGGTGGGTATTATTTTTTGAAAATAAACTGATATAAAAAAGATTGTTGAAGAATATATAGTCCTCTGAATATATTAGTATGGGGCCATCTAAGTCTGCTTTATTTGCTGCAATATATTTGGGAGTGATTACGTCACATTTTTGGTTGCTAAAACAGGCGACAAGTGCAACTCTGCAATAAAATATTGGATTATTAAATATTAATTCGTTTTCGGAGGCTTGGAGTTTCATATAGGTGACCCCCGCATACTCAGTCGGGAAGCTGTCGTCTCCGCAAAGACTGATAAGAGTGTTTTTGCTTCCTAACAAAGGTACGGTTAATTGGTTATCAAGATGGTAGATAATATAGTCTGGCACACCTGAATATGTCTCTAGTTGTTTCGGATTTATAATTTTTATTTTTTTTATCCACGAGAATTCTGTTGTTAACAGCAGCTTTAATGATTCTTTAAAATCGATTGAATCCGTTACTACTAATAAAATACTTTCAGAACATGAATGTTGTAAATTTTTCAATTCTCGTTTGTTTGAATTGAAGGCCGAAATATCAAAATCATTAGGTTCATTTACAACAATTAAATTTTTAATAACTTTTAAAGTGGTTAACCATTTTTCAGATGTCGTATTAAAGGTACTTAGACAAGATAGTTCGCTCGATGATGTTGAAGCTTTTAACTTGGTCATAACCGCATTCACATAATTCACAGTCCCATACATGTAATAAAACAGCAGAGAGCGACCCGACTGATAAGAGTCAAAAAGCAATTCTTTTTGAGCATTTATTAGTTTATTTATATCGTCAGGTGTTGTCGAATATTCCTCAACCAAGTTCTGTAACTGCTGCATTTCTTCAAGCAGTAAATCATGTGAAAACTGCTTTTCGTATTTTTCAATAAAGTGAGTACTGTGTTTGTTTGAAAACGCCTTGTTTTTTAAACTCGCTAACGCTTGGTCGCGCTCACCATTGCTCGCCATGATGAGTAGATTATCGATCTCAAGTGGGGTTGTTCCTTTGATTCTCGCCCCGTCGCTACAATTGTAGAACGTTTGTTCCTTCGGCTTTCGGTGGGTGACTTGCTCAATGATCTGCCGTGATACTTTAAACTCATGTTTAGTATTTACCCTAGGCCTAAAGTTACCAGGAACAACGAGAGAGGTGATATTAGCGGTCGAGTAGTCGTAGGTTTCTTTGCCATCTTCTTGGTAATAGCCAGAAGACTTCGAGTGATGATGGTTTACATCAACAAAGCCTAAATCAACTCCCATCAGGTAAATATGGTTAAAGCCCAGAACGCTAATAATATTGGTAACGAAATTACTAACAGTGGGGAAGGATTGCTGAAGCACTTCAAAGTGTTGTTTACCTAATACGCTAAGGGCTGAAACTGTTGATGATTCACCTTCTTTAAATGCAACGAGTACATCTTTGTATAGTTCGCAGGTATCTGGGTGAATCCCGTTACAGGAAATAAGCGTTATTTCTTTTAAATAGCCCAAATCACCAATTAGCACAGGCCAATCATAGGTGCTGCGATTTTGTTCTATTTCAGCGTGAAAGTCTGGCGTGATACCGTTTTTATACAAGGCTTGAAGGGCAGTGCCGCAGCTAATAACTATTACTTGCTCGCGCCATTCTTTAATGGCTTCGATCGACATATCTAAAGACGGGCCATTCCCTATGATAAACACAGGTACTTCTTTATCCTTATAGTTTAGGTATTGCGACGGGTTATTCACTAATACCGGGTAATCGCGCCTGAACCCTTCTTTCATATGCTCGATCCCATAGTAGGCATGATCGAAGTACTCCCCCATAGAGATAACCACTTGTAGTTGTTCTCTAAGTTGCGCTATGGCGCTATTAAGTGAGGCGTTGTAGTAGCTTTGATAGAAGTAGGTATTATTTAAAATGTAGGGGCCAATGGAGTGAAACTGATTTAATAAGTCGTTAAATAAGTGAGTGCCGTCGTCACCTACGTTTAGGTAAATTCGCGTGTCACTGGCTTCTATTTTTTCGAAAATTGTTTGCCAATCTATGGCGAATAAGGATGCGTAAAAGAAGTCAGGATTTGGCTCACACACAAATAGTTTTTCTACCGTATGTTCGTCCAGTAGCTTTTCGAGCTGATAGCCAACCCCCAACCCAAACATAATGATAGAGGCTATTGTATCTGGTAGTTCACCGACGTCTTCTTCTGCTTCTTTTAGCAACTCTTGGGTTTCATTTACGAACTGGTAATGAAGGTAATGAGCGAGTTTGGTGCCCTTATAGCCAAGCACAAGACCGTCTTTGTTCGGTTGTTCATTAAAATTTTCAAAGTTCCATTCACAATCTTGCTTTGGTGAACTGCCGTACCACGGGTGCAGCCCGACACTTTTTACAACATTGATTTCTTGGTTTTGGTTTTGGATCGGTAGCCAAATCTGCGGTGTATACTCTTTATATTGCTGATAAATATTTGGGAAATACTTTTTGAAAGCCAACAAGTTTTGTTCAAATAAACTATTTTGAGTGGACACATTTTTATGCGCAGTTAAGTCTAATTTAGGTGCCCAAGACGGCACAAATTCTAAGTGGCTTTTATGTTGGCTAATACCAAAGCCACTACTGTTAATGTCATCCCAGCTGCGATGACAGATATCATGGTAAATCGAGTCAAACACCTCTTGGTTATAATGTTTATAGAGATGAAAACTGTCGATTGAAATGTGTTCCCTTAACTCCTTGATGTCAGTTAGTAAATCTCGTCCATCCTTCTCAATTTGTAAAAATAGCGCCGTGCCTTTTGCTTTGGCTAACGCAAAGATCTCCGCCCAAGATACGGCCATCGTTGAGCACTGAAAATACTGAAGTTCAGGTTCGTAAACTATCAGGTTTTTAATCGTTCTCGCTTCAAGCAACTGAATAATATGCAGACCAAGTCCACACCCTAATACAACAAGACATTTCACTTCGTCTGGCATTGGGTAAAGGGCTTGCTCGGTTTTAAAACTTTGTATTTGCTTAAAATCTAACGGGTCTTCCGAGTTTTCAACTAAATTCGTTTTCTTTTTAGTGTCAGTAAAATCAACACAGGGGCAATGGTCCAGCGTTTGTGCAACCTGTTGCTGTATCTCTTCGCTTGGGTGAAAGCCGTAAAAGGTTCTGCCTATCCCATAATCAACAATATTAGTTTCGCCCCATTTATTCATGAATAAAGATAGATTGGAAAGTTGTGAATCTTTGATCAGAGGAAGAAGTGAAGGGATGTTCCGCAAAAATGCGTTAAAGCTGTCGTTGCGGTTTTTAACAATACTTTTTGCCAATTGGTCATCAAGTAAGGCTTGTTTTTCTTCATCTTTTTCTAAATGCAGGCGAATATTTTTTAACATGGTTCACTTAATTTTACAGTTACTGTGATGATTACGGGCATATGACTTAAGCGTAACCCTAAATCTAAACTTCTTCATGCTACAAAGTGTTGATTGCGTAGTGAAGAGTTATAGGCTTTGTTTTCGCAAAAGCAATAATCAGGCCGCTTTACCGCTAATAATTTGACACAAAGCTTACATAAGCAACTGAAGAAAAGACAGAAACCTTGCACAAGCCTAAATATGAGTAAGCTTGAGCCATTGACACATACAGTATTGAATATTGCTAAGGCGTATCACACAACATACTTTGGTGTGCTTACTTTTTGACCCGAACTTTGCTACGCTCACCTAGGGTTTTGAGAGATGGTAGAGGTACGGTCTCTAGGAGAAAAAATATGATTAATTTAAATACAGAGTCCAATTCATCTTTGTTGCAACAAGTGCAGCAAAAACAAGAATCAATCTTTGAAAAATTAGCATCAGGTAAGAAAGTAAACAGCGCCGCTGATGGTGCAGCCGCGCAGCAAATTATTGATAGGCTAACGACTCAAGTAGAAGGTAATCGTCAGTCTGTGGCTAACGCTTATGATGGCGTGTCATTAACCCAAGTAGCTGAGGGTGGTTTGTCGGGAATCAACGATGATGTGAGCCGTATTCGTGAATTATCGGTTCAGGCCGGCAATGGCATTTTAAGTGATTCTGACCGCCAGGCAATTCAAGCCGAGGTAACGCAATTACAAGAAAACATCTCACAAACAATCGAGCAAACTGAGTTTGGTGGGCAATCGCTTTTAACGAATAATGACAGCATTGAGTTTCAAGTAGGCGCAAATGCAGGGCAGAAAATTGGGGTAGCTACCCAAGATGTAGCTGCTAGCTTAACTGACGTATTAAATGTTGATTTGTCCACCGCGCAAGGCGCAGAAGAAGCCCTGGCCGTGGCCGATGAAGCTGCAGAATTTGTAGGGGCAGCCAGAGCTGACCTAGGAGCAACGCAGAATCAGTTTGAAAGCGCTGCGCGTAACCTTACGCAGTCTAATGTGAATATTGCAGCGGCCCGTAGTCGTATTCAAGATACTGATTATGCACAAGCTACAGCTGATAGTGCGGCTGCGAATATTCTAGGCCAAGCGAGTACTTCAGTGCAGGTACAAGCTAATCAGCAGCAAGGACAAGTTCTAAGCTTACTTAATGGATAATAACTAGGGCGTGTTGACCTTTGTTGTATATTTTTGCAGGGGTCGTCATGGCAGCATTTTACTCTTTGATCCAGTCGTATTACTTAGCCCTTTGACTTAGCTCATTAGGCCCTCAGGACTGCTCCGCGATTAAAACGCTTCCATTTAGACCAAAATTCGTACAGTAAAGATCAACACGCCCAGGCATATAAAAATAAAAGACGGTTACAGCCTTTTTTTAGTTGATTTTTTGTACATTTAAACCCGCCATAGATATTAACCATTAGTGGTATGATACTTTTTTAACTTATTGTTATTAAACGATTTTTATTTTAAATTCCGCAAGCGTTACATTTAGGTCTCATTCCTCTATTGCTATCCACCAATGAATGGTTAAAATTAAAACCAGAAGTAAAACAGTCAATTAACAAGATTATATTGAGGGATGCATGAGTAATATTCTGATTATCAGTGGGCGACCCACGCTCGGGCATAATCTGAACACAATATTGACCTTTCTCGGTGAAAGCAGCACTGCTATCGCATTTGAGCAAGCCGTCAGTACGCTAAAATCTCATCCTGTTTTTGATGCTGTTTTAATCGATGCATTAGACATGGAGCTGGCGGGGGAATTGTGTGATAAATTTCCCCAACAGCCATTTATTCTGGTTGATAGCAAAGATGCCAATTTTACCTCTGGCGGCAACCGAGTTGGAGCCGTTGATGAAGCGGTGACTTACCCTTTATTAACTCAAATGCTGCATCGATGCCAAGAGCATCGTCGTATGCAACCCAACCGCAACACTACGCCGCAGAACAAAACCAAACTATTTCGCAGTTTGGTGGGCAAAAGTAATCAAATTCAAAACGTACGCCATCTTATTGAACAAGTCGCGCCAACTGACGCCAATGTACTTATTTTAGGGGAATCTGGGACGGGTAAAGAGGTGATTGCGCGTAATGTGCATTACCTATCTAAGCGAGGAACTAATCCTTTTATTCCGGTCAACTGTGGTGCTATTCCTGGTGAGCTTCTGGAAAGTGAATTATTCGGCCATGAGAAAGGCGCATTTACCGGGGCGATAGGGGCCCGAAAAGGCCGCTTTGAATTAGCTGAAGGTGGCACACTGTTTCTTGACGAAATTGGCGACATGCCATTGCAAATGCAAGTCAAATTACTGCGCGTTTTACAGGAACGCACGTATGAGCGGGTCGGTGGAATGAAACCCATTCGTTGTGATGTACGGGTAGTTGCAGCGACTCACCGCAACCTCGAAGAAATGATCGAACAAGGGCGTTTTCGCGAAGATTTATATTATCGTTTAAACGTGTTTCCTATTGATAGCCCCGCGTTGCGTGAACGTCATGAAGATATTCCTCTACTCTTGCAAGAGCTTGTTTCCCGTATGGAGCGTGAAAACGCACAGATCAAGTTTACCGAAAACGCCATGAAGTCGTTGATGGAACACAGCTGGGCGGGCAACGTCCGCGAACTGTCAAACTTGGTTGAGCGGTTAATGATTTTGTATCCTAATCAACTTATTGATGTGGGTGACTTGCCGCATAAATATCGTCATTTAGATGTAGACGACTACGAACCTGATTACCCAGAAGAGTTACTTGAGCGCGAAGCGCTTAATGCTTTGTTTTCAGCTGATGCAGACTCTGAAGATGACAGCTTCGATGAGAACACCACTTCTACCGAATTACCCCCAGAGGGCATTAATCTCAAAGAGTATATTTCAGAGATGGAAGTTAGCTTGATCTCCCAAGCGCTCGAGCAGCAAGACTGGGTGGTTGCTCGCTCAGCTGAGGTGCTTGGCATGCGTCGCACTACGTTAGTGGAAAAGATGCGTAAGTACGATATAAGCAAAGCGTAACCTCCAGCCTTTCCCCTTGCTTCGACAAAAAAATGACACGTAAATTACCCTAACCATCTGATTAATAATAAATAATTTTATGGCACAGGATGTGCTTATCTAAAAGCTATATTCAATCTGTCTAAGTTTTGACGTGAGGACCATATGGCATTTAGTAATTTACAGACCCTAACGGCTAGTCAGGCACCAGTTTCAACTGGGGCTGTCATATCCTTTTCAAACGCTGTTGATGTCAATTGCGTTTCTGATGCCAATAGTACAGTTGAAACCACTCAAGACATTCAAGCGTTGCGTCAACAAGCCACTAGGCTGGAACATCTATTACAAGTAATGCCCGCAGGCGTAGTTGTACTTGATGGAAAGGGCCACGTGAAACAGGCAAATCAGCTCGCCAAATCACTGCTAGGGGAGCCATTAGAGGGGCAAGTGTGGCGTAATATCATCAAGCGCTCCTTTAAACCCCAAGCTGACGATGGTCACGAAGTATCTTTGTTTGATGGTAGAAAAGTAAAATTATCTATTACGCCACTGGTGAATGAACCTGGTCAATTAATTGTTCTTACGGATCTTACCGAAACACGTCAACTTCAACAGCGTATTGGTCATCTGCAAAAGTTATCTTCGCTAGGAAAGATGGTTGCTTCATTGGCTCATCAAATTCGTACTCCTCTTTCTGCTGCGATGCTATATGCGGCTAACCTATCCAGTGGGGATTTAGCCAAGGAGTCACGTCAGCGTTTCAGCGACAAATTACTATCGCGTTTACGTGACCTAGAAGCGCAGGTTAATGACATGCTACTTTTCGCCAAAAGTGGAAATGAGCAAGTATTAGCTAATATTTCTCTCGAAGAAATGATGTTAGAGGTAAAAGCGGGCAGTGAGGCCATGCTCAATAAGAGCCATGGTAGCTTAGATGTCATTTTACCAGAGCCAAATATTCACTTTATAGGCAATAAAACTGCCCTCAGTGGCGCCTTACAAAACTTAATTCACAATGCGCTGATCGCACGGCCAGAAGGTGCGCATATTGTTTTCAGTGCAGAGCGAGACGAGCAAAAGCCCGATTGTATGCGTTTAACGGTTACCGACAACGGGCCTGGGATCCCAGCAGACAAAATTAAGCATATTTTTGAACCCTTTTTCACTACGCGCAGCCAAGGTACCGGCTTGGGATTGGCAGTGGTAAAAACGGTCGTTCAGTCTCATCAAGGTGAAGTGCAGGCGTCCAATTTAGTGTCTGGCGGCGCATGTTTTTCTATCGTATTGCCCATTTTAACGCGAACCGCAGATGAGAAAATATCTGCTGGTAATGCCAATATTCACGCCCAATAGGCGAGGAGTTAAATTTATGTCTCAAACAACGATTTTAATTGTCGAAGATGATGCTGGTTTGCGTGAAGCCTTGGTAGACACTCTTTTGCTCGGTGGATATAAGGTCCTAGAAGCTGACTGCGCCGAGCGTGGCTTGATGATGATGAATCAAGAATCTATTGATTTAGTCGTTAGCGATATCCAAATGGGCGAAATGAGTGGCCTGTCTTTACTGCGTAGCTTGAAAAACAAGTATCCGAATGTCCCCGTTTTGTTGATGACCGCTTATGCCACAATTGATGATGCGGTTTCGGCTATGCGCGATGGGGCAACAGATTATTTGTCAAAGCCATTTGCACCTGAAGTGCTGCTTAACTTAGTGGGTCGTTATGCACCTGCTCAGAAAGTGCTGTCATACGACCCCATAGTCGCTGACCCCAGTAGCGTCAAATTATTGCAATTGGCGCAACGTGTTGCGCGTTCAGATGCAACCGTTATGGTACTTGGCCCAAGCGGTTCGGGAAAGGAGGTACTGGCGCGTTATATTCATGATCAATCTGATCGCGCAGAACAGCCTTTTGTCGCGATTAATTGCGCGGCTATCCCTGAAAATATGCTAGAGGCGACCTTATTTGGCTATGAAAAAGGGGCCTTTACTGGCGCCATTCAAGCCTGCCCAGGAAAATTTGAGCAAGCACAAGGCGGTACTATTTTACTTGATGAAATAAGTGAAATGGACTTAGGTTTACAGGCAAAACTATTGCGCGTGCTTCAAGAGAAAGAAGTAGAGCGATTAGGTAGCCGCAAAATGATCCCGCTAGATGTGCGGGTGGTTGCAACAAGTAACCGCAATATTCGCCAAACCGTTGACGATGGCTTATTCAGAGAAGATTTATACTATCGCTTAAATGTGTTTCCGCTAACTTGGGCACCTCTTGACAAACGTCCTGGTGACATCGTTCCACTGGCTGAACATTTGGTGGCACGCCACCGTGGTAAGCAGGGTGCAGCTACACTTGGCTTCTCTTCATCTGCGCGCAGTAAAATGCTACAACACAACTGGCCTGGCAATGTACGAGAGCTAGAAAACGTTGTGCAACGGGCCCTGATTTTATGTGACGGAGAAAAGATTGAGGCAGATGATCTTATGCTTGAGTCTATTGAAAATGATTTGAGCCATACTCAGGAGTCTGTGATAGAAGAAGACGAAAGCAAGCTAGGCTCAGAGCTTCGTCAGCAGGAGCATCAAATTATTCTTGATACATTACAGTCTTGCCAAGGCCGCAGAAAAGACGTTGCGGAGCGCCTAGGAATAAGTCCACGTACATTACGCTACAAGCTAGCGAAAATGCGCGAAGTGGGTATCGAGTTGCCCGCTTAATCGCACAAGCACGACGCTAGCGCGTTAGTATTGCGCTTGCTCAACTGAATTACTATTTAATCGGCCGCCCACCCCAAAAGGCGGTCGTGTTTTCCAGCTCCTTCAATATTCCTCTTTTGTTACAAAAACTTACCCTAATACCATTTTACGTATTAATGCACTTTGGTTTTAGATATAAAAACAAAATTGTTCAATTCACTCGTCACGTCAAGAAACCGTCATACCAGTACATTTCATTTATATTGATGTAAATGATTGATATATATAGTGTATTTTTGTTGGCACTAACTTTGCTTTTAACTGGTTAAGACT
>OJDI01000599.1_pt1 | contig 13625 bp, 15 predicted proteins | sample 1592601 | NCBI WGS metagenome assembly OJDI01 (sample SAMN05416845, study PRJEB24817) | seawater metagenome | isolation source: Sea water | place: Canada:Atlantic | collected 2013-07 | reverse complement strand
GCTGGCTCTTTATTAATAGCCTTTATGGCAATTCAATGGATTATAGAACGTTGGTAACTTTCTAATGCTAGCGGGCAGTTAAACACGATATAACGAGAATAGCGAGATAAGTACTACATAAGTAAAACACGATTTTGCACGGCAATAAGTGCAGAAAACAACATAATATGCGCTCGGTTATTAGGGCTAACAATCAGCATAAATAGCATTGCAGAGCATTTAAAAAGAATTAAACAATGAGTCTGCTTGGTCTAAAATTGAATATTGAACGACAAGCGTATTAATTAAAAAAGCCCTAGTTAATTTAATAACTAGGGCTTTTTATTTATAGGGTATTTACGGTTTTAAAACTGGGCTTTACGGTATGCTTCACAAGCTTCTTCGTCTTCACATTCACCATATAGGTATAAACTATGGTTAGTGAGCTTAATTTTATGCAACTTAGCAACATCTTCTTGTCGCTGTTCAATAACGTCATCTTCAAACTCAACAACTTTACCGCAGTTAAGACAAACAAGATGATCATGATGTTTCTTATGGCTAAGCTCGAATACTGACTTACCACCTTCAAAATGATGACGAGTTACTATACCGGCATCATCAAATTGGTTTAATACGCGGTAAACCGTTGCTAAGCCAATTTCTTCGTTTTGCTCAAGCAAAATTTTATATACGTCTTCTGCGCTTATGTGTTGATTATTTGGGTTTTGTAAAATAGCCAAAATTTTAATGCGCGGCAGAGTAATTTTGAGTCCGGCTCTTTTTAGTTCTTCATTTTGTTCAGGCATTAATTTTTATCTCTACATCGGCGTTCAATTTAGGGAAAATTATAGGGTGTTATGAGTTTGGTTTAAAGAGCTAGTTGTAAATGATTAACTCTTTTACTGGTTTTATTGAGCTGAAACGTCATAATGCCCGTCAGAATTGAACAGTCTAGCATAATAAACCATACGGTTTATATGGGTAATAAAGTTTATAAAGGGTTTTCAAGGTAGTTATATGTTTAAAAAAGCTTGGCAAATGAAATTATTATTAAATCTTTGGCCGCCATTTCTATTTACAGGTATTCGTGTTTTAGAAGTTTCAGAAGATTTTCGTAAAGCCAAAGTGCGTTTAAAGCTTAGTATGTTTAATCAAAATGCTGTTGGTGTGCATTTTGGCGGCTCGTTATATGCAATGACAGATCCTTTTTGTATGTTATTGGTTATGTCACGCTTAGGAAAAGGTTATGTTGTGTGGGATAAGTCAGCCGATATTGACTACATTAAGCCAGGTAAGGGTACAGTAACCGCAGAGTTTCTTATTACCGATGCTTTTATTGATGATATTTTGGCTAACACAGCACAAGGTGAGAAGTATTTACCTCAAATTCCGGTTTATGTTAAAGATGAGCAAGGCGAAGTTGTGGCTAAGCTTAACCGAACCATTTATATTCGACGTAAAAAATAGCGACGATGTGTTTTATTTTTCCTGCCACCTTATGCTAATAAATTTAATTGTATAATCAATAAGTACAGACTAATCGTTAAAATACCTTCTACATAATAACGCCAATATCGATTGGGTATTGGCTGTTCAACTTTTGAAGCTTATTTGATTTACTTCAGATAAAAAATTTCCCCGCTAAATAGATGAAATATAGTTTTTTAGGCTTTACACTAGATTTATCATTTCACCTTTTTTGATGTGACACTTGCGACTATTTAATTTAATTGTTTTGAAAATTTTCATGTTAGCGTCAGGCTTATTGCTTGTGAACCCTACGTGGGCCAATGAAAAAGTGGTACTTCAATTGAAGTGGCTGCACCAGTTTCAGTTTGCAGGCTATTATGCTGCTAAAGAAAAAGGTTATTACGCTGAAGCAGGTTTTGACGTAACAATTAAAGAAAGAAATTCTAGCGTAACACCCGTTGAAGCCGTATTAAATAACCAAGCCGACTTTGGTATAGTAGGCTCAAGTATTATCCTTGACCGCATGAAAGGTCTTCCTGTTGTTGCCTTAGCTGCTGTTTTTCAGCATAGTCCTCTGGTACTTATAACCCTCGCAGATAGCGGTATTATTGGACCATACGAACTCAAGGGTAAGCGAGTTATGTATAGTAAGGGAGCTGATGACGCGACCTTTTTCGCTATGTTTCATCAATTGGGCATCAATGAATCCGACTTTGAACACGTTGCCCCTAGCTTTGATGCAGGCTCCTTAATACGAGGAGAGACCGATGCCATTGCCTCTTATTTAACAAACCAGCCTTATTACTATAAAGAAAAGGGTTACGATATTCATATCATTAACCCGATTAATTTTGGTGTCGATTTTTATGACGACATCCTGTTTACCAGTGAAAAGTCGGTGCGTGACAATCCTGAGCGAACGCTTAAGTTTCTTGAAGCAAGTATGAAAGGATGGCGTTACGCACTTGAGAACAAAGACGAGGTTATTGGTTGGTTAGACAGTAAATACCCGTCAGAAATATCACACAATTACTTGCAATTTGAAGCTGAAGAAACCGAGAAAATGATTTTGCCCAATATGGTCGATATTGGACACATGAGTAGCGAGCGCTTTCACCGCATAGCTGATATATATAAGCAACAAGGTCTGGTCGATGAAGATGCAAGTTATAGCGGTGTCACTTTAGGTGAGTATTTGTACACGCAAGACGCATTGCCTTTTTGGGCTAAGTTTGTATTTGCTGTTGCGGGAGGAAGTTTATTACTGACGATATTTTTGGTCGGTATAAATCGCCGCCTTAAGGCAATGGTAGATAATAGAGCAATAGAACTGAGTGAAGCACAAGCTAATTTGGCACGATATGTCGATATTGTTGATCGCTATGTAATCTCTTCTCAGACCGATCTCAATGGTATTATTATTGATGCTTCTACGGCGTTTTGCGAAGTATCTGGATACAGCAAAAATGAACTCATTGGACAATCACACAGTATTGTTAAACACGCTGATACTCTTCAGTCGACCTATCAAGACTTATGGAGCACTATTAAGCAAGGCAATGCGTGGGCAGGCGAGCTAAAAAACCAAGCAAAAGATGGCTCATTTTACTGGCTTGATGCAAGAATAGACCCGATCAGAAGTAAAACGGGTGACATCTATGGTTATATTTCGATTCGACAAAATATTACTGATAAAAAACAAGTTGAACAATTGTCAATTACAGACTCGTTGACTGGGCTTAATAATCGTATGTATCTTGATAACGTATTATCAGATGAATTTCGAAGGATGAGCCGTTATACCTTAGATTTATCGATAATTTTATGTGATATAGATTTCTTCAAAATGATTAATGACAATTATGGGCATTTGATTGGTGATCAGGTGTTAATTTCGATAAGTAAAATATTACGTCTTTACTGTCGCGACGTTGATGTGATTGGCCGGTGGGGTGGTGAAGAGTTTCTTATTATTTGCCGAGAAACTAATGTTGAGGGGGCTATGATTGCAGCAGAAAAATTAAGAGCCATAATATCTGATCATGTGTTTCCTCGTGTTGGTCATAAAACGGCAAGTTTTGGGGTAACTTTAGCCGTGCCTGACGAAGCTGTAGAGGATGCATTGCAACGAGCAGATCAAGCACTATACCGAGCTAAAGAGCTTGGCAGAAATAGGGTAGAGTGCCAACTCAAAGGTATAGAAAATAAGCCTGCCTAGCATTTTCATCAAATAAAATAGTGAATTTTTATAAAGTCGACTTCAGCTGATTATTTTAATCAACTGAAGTCGACTAATAGTTAATACGCACGGTAATCTTGCAATGTAATTGTTGTATCGTGCAGGCTGTCTTGATTTACTTGAATAATGCCGCGTTTAGGGCGGTCTAAATCAATAATGATAAACACCACTAGCACGATTAATGTGAATAATAAAATCGTGGGGAATGCTGGGCGCTTTTTTCCTAAACCACTGTTGTAACCTAACATACCGCCAACAGTGACAAATACACTGAATAACAAAAACAACACTGGCTCAGGTACGTGCAACCTCAACATTGAAGTACGTTTGTTTTCTATTTGTATCATCCCTGATAACGACTGATAAAAGCCATTGGCGATTAAAAGTGATTTTGGATTAACCAATTCTTTTTGCGCTAATTCAATCAGGTTGGATTGTGATTGACTCACTTTCTTATTAATGGCATTTCTTTGCTCAGGGTTTGACAAGTCTATTTGGCTTAAGGAAATACGTAGTGTTAAGTATATTTCTAACTCATTAAAAACCGCGTTTCTAATTTCAACAGGCAATAGTTTTGCTTGCATAGCCACTCTGTTTATTGCACCTGCTTCTTCTATAACGGCACTGCTACGTGCATCATACCTTTGCAACGACATATTAAATGTAAAGCCTAACAATAAGGCGAGTAGACCAATAATACCCGTTTGAATCGCCGTTGATTGAGCTTTCATCTCAACGTTTTCAACATCTTTATTGTTTCGGCCTAATGTGTAGGCGATTTGATTAATAATTAACATTAAAATGAACAAAGTAATGATAATTATTAAGCTATTTTTGTCGTACATAAGTTCTTGGCTCACTAATAAGGTCTCGATGCTAGGTAAATAATTAAGCTAGAGTGGTTTTAGGTTAACAATATCTCAAGAGATTTTTATACCAAATTACTGAATGATAGTTAACACGCTTTATTTATTATTTTATCAAACCCTAGCAGGTGAAAGTAAAATGCCGCTATCGGGTTTTACTGACAAAAAAGCCAGCGTGAAGCTGGCTTTATTAACGGCGAGTGTTTTGCTTAAAGTTAATCTTCTAATTCAGCTAAACACAGTTCGTCATAAATTTGTTTAACCCAAGCATCAACTCGTGCTTCTGTTAACTCTGGTTGGCGGTCTTCATCGATACATAAACCGATGAAAGTGTTTTCGTCTGTTAATGCTTTAGAAGCTTCAAATTCGTAACCTTCTGTTGACCAGTTACCAACAACGATTGCACCTTTAGATTCAACGATATCGCGCAGAGGTTCCATCGCATCACAGAAGTATTCAGCATAATCTTCTTGATCACCTAAACCAAAAATAGCCACTAACTTGTCAGTGAAATCAATTTCTTCTAAATCGGGTAAAAAATCATCCCAGTCACATTGGTTTTCACCGTAGTACCATGTAGGAATACCTAAGATTAATAAATCGAACTCAGCGATTTCTTCTTTAGTACTTTTGGCGATATCTTTAACATCGACAAGTTTCTTACCCAATTTTTTTTGGATCATTTTGCCTACGGCTTCTGTGTTACCTGTATCACTGCCAAAAAATAAACCTACAATTGCCATCAATCTAACCTTTTAATATCTAACTAAACTTTAATATCGTTGGTATCAAGCGATTGAACTAATAGTATTTCTATTAATTCACTTCGACTAACACCCTTATCTTTCGCTAAAGCGTCTAAACGTTCAAATACATCTTGATGTAACTTAAACTCTACTCGCTTTAAACCATTGTTTTTATCGCGCTTGACTTGATTACGTTTGTTTATTTTGACTTGCACACTGCGCGAGTGTGGGTTCGTTTTAGGACGCCCCGGACGCTTCTCATCGCTAAATAAATCAATGGTTGTTAAATCTGCTACTTCTTTTGCCATTTTATTATTTACTTATCCAACGCCTTGGCTTTCCCAAACAAACTGAATGATACCTTTTGCGATAAATCCGGCACATCCTAAAAATAATACAAAATAAACTACTAACTTGCCCATCTTAGGGACATCATTTTTTTTCATTACATCATGGATAGTTAACCCAATGAAAATAAAGATAAAAGCATAAAATAAATTCAGCCCTATGGCTTCAACTAATTCAAAGTTTTTTGCTATCATAATCAACCCTAGAATTTTCAGGCGGCACTATAGCATATCAGTGCTTTTAAGCACATTAAAAATGTACGATATCAATTAACTTGCTAAAAAACTTTCTACGCTTCGGTTAAAAGCAATTGTTTTTTCGGCATGCAACCAATGTCCAGCACCTTGAATAACGCGAGCACGACTTTTGGGAAATAAGCGTACAATTTCACTGCGATGTTCGGGTAATATATAGTTAGAGTTTGCGCCTTTTATGAACAAGGTTGCGCCTTGATAGCTATTACTACCTTGGTAGGTTTTCATTATTTCAGGATAATTGTTTGCAATATTTTCGACGTTACACCTAAATGTTAGTTGTCCATTCTCACTTTTTAAATTACTGAGTAAAAATTGTCGAACACCAAGTTCTTCTACATATTTTGCAAGCTGGGTGTCGGCATCTTTTCGTAGTTTTATCGTTGAAAAGTCGAGCGACTTTAAGCCGGCTATTATTTTATTATGATGTGGTGGGTATTCAACAGGGGCGATGTCAGCAACAATTAACTTCTCAACTAACTCAGGCGAAGTTAACGCGAGTTCCATGGCAATTTTCCCTCCCATTGAATGACCTAAAATAACGGCACTTTTTATGTCAAGGTGTTGCATAAGCTCAACAATGTCTTGAGCCATGGTAGGGTAGTCCATCACGTTATCGTGAAATGAATCGCCATGATTTCGAACATCTACGCTAGTTACACGGTAATTTTCTGCTAAAGGTTTAGCCACCATTGCTAAGTTTTCTAAACGGCCAAACAAGCCATGAATTAGAATAATGTCTTTACCGCTACCGGATTGTTGAAAGTTTAAAAACTTGGCCATTATTTTCTCTAGTTTATGATGTTTAATAGCAGGAATTGTCGTTGTTTTAAGATGTTGATGCAACGTAAAAGCAAGCTTAATGTGCTATTTAACCTAAACTTTGGATAAGCAGCATTTGCTTAATGTTCCCTTTTAAGCCATTAAGCACTCATTCTCCAGAGTTCAGGTGATTTATTGCGCTGAAATTAACCATAAATGAGCGATAGCGTTTTAATTGCACTGAGCTTTAGGCATTAAGTGGAATTACATTATGAAAAATAATGTCATCATTTGCAGATCCACACTAGAGACTTCTTATCAACGTAAGTATAATCTTGCCGCGATCGATAATAATTATCCTAGGGTCATCAATGAAAAACATCGAAATAGATGAAGAGCTTTATCAGCACATTGCCTCAAATACACAGTTTATTGGCGAAAGTGCTTCGTCGATATTACGTCGTCTTATGCAATTACCAAGTGAGAATGATGCTGCAAGCCTTATTGCAGTTGCAAGCGATACTATCGAAAAAAACGAAAACGAAAATAAAAATAGAAATGAAGATGAGGTTGCTCCCACTCAAGCAGCTAAGCTTAAGCTCGATATTAATGGTTCAGTATTTAACTACATTAATAGAGAAGAGTTGGCTATGCAGCGCGGCGCCGTTGGTCGATTTTTATTAATTTTAGCTGCTTTGTACCGTGTTCATAATCAACAATTCTCTACAGTTTGTAATATAAGAGGTCGTGATAGATTATATTTTGCTGCCAGTGAGACTGAGCTTTCAGAAAGTGGCAGCAGTACTAAACCACGTCAAATCCCTGATAGTCCATACTGGGTGATCACGAACTCAAACACCACACGTAAGAAAATGATGCTGACCGAAGTTAGTCGAGCATTAGGTTATGATGAACAAGATATAGAGAAAATCCGCGATTTACTCTAATGTTGTAATTATATTTTTAATATATGTTCACCTTGAATGACAAATCTTATTTAAGCGCATATATGAGTACAAGGAGTTGACATGACAGTTCATCAGCATGCAGGAAAACCCGTAAGACCTGAAGACCGTATTAATATTGGTCGTTTAGTCAGTGATTATTTTTTACGTTCACCCGACGTTACAATAGCTGAGCAAAAAGTTACCTTTGGCACCTCCGGGCACCGTGGTAATGCAAGCAAGTTAAGCTTTAATCAACAGCACATAGAAGCTATTTGTCAGGCAGTGGCAGAGTATAGAAATGCACAAGGATTTAAAGGGCCACTTTATTTAGGTAAAGACACCCACGCTTTATCTGAGCCAGCATTTGCTTCAGCTATTTCAGTATTAATTGCCAACAATGTTCCTGTGGTTATTCAAAGCGATGAAGGCTTTACGCCAACACCTGTTATTTCCCGTCTTATTATTGTGCATAATAAAACGCACGAATCTCAAGCCGATGGCTTAATCATTACACCTTCTCATAATCCACCAACCGATGGTGGCATTAAATATAATCCTCCTCATGGCGGCCCAGCAGAAGGCGAAATAACCAAAGTTATCGAGCAACGTGCGAATGAAATTATCAGTAATAAACTGGTCGATGTTAAGCGCTTAAACTTCTCTCAAGCAATGCAATCTGCGCTATTGGGGCGTGAAGACTTTATCAACTTTTATGTTGAACAACTTAGCCAAGTTGTTGATATGGAAGCGATAGCCAAAGCCGGTGTTCACATTGGTGTTGATCCGCTAGGTGGTTCTGGTATTCATTACTGGCCCGTTATAGCAAAGAAATATGGCTTGAATTTAGCTGTGGTTAACCCCGTAGTCGATGCTAGTTTCGCGTTTATGCCCTTAGATAAAGACGGCAAAATACGCATGGATTGTTCATCGCCTTACGCTATGTCTGGCTTAATCGCTTTAAAAGACAAGTTTGATATTGCCGTAGGTAATGACCCTGATTTTGACCGCCATGGTATTGTGACCAAAACCGGCGGCTTAATGAATCCGAATCATTACTTAGCCGTAGCTATTCATTATTTAATGACTCATAGAGATTGGTCTAAAACCTGTAAAATAGGTAAAACACTGGTTTCAAGTTCATTAATCGACCGTGTTGCTAACCTTATTGACCGACCACTTTCTGAAGTGCCTGTTGGCTTTAAGTGGTTTGTTGATGGTTTACATAACTCAAGTTATGCCTTTGGTGGTGAAGAAAGCGCTGGCGCAACGTTTCTGGCAAAAGATGGTAGCTGTTGGACAACCGACAAAGACGGTTTTGTTATGACGTTACTCGCCGCTGAAATGTTAGCTGTTACAGGCAAAGACCCATATCAATTGTATCAAGCATTAGCTGAGCAACTAGGTGAACCTTGTTATGGCCGTGTTGAAGCTGTAGCTAACTTACAGCAAAAGCAGGTGCTTACTTCACTCACTGCCGATGCTATTACCTCTGATGTATTAGCAGGCGAAAAAATTAGCCAAATATTGTCACATGCGCCAGGTAATAACGCGGCAATTGGTGGTATTAAAGTTTGCACTGAAAATGGTTGGTTTGCAGCTCGTCCGTCAGGCACTGAAGATATTTATAAAATATACGCAGAAAGCTTTATTGACGACGAACATTTACAGCTAATTATTAGTGATGCACAAAAGCTTGTAAGTGCCGCTTTTGTTGCAGCAGGTTTATAGGGTAGAGCTATAAATTCAGGCTATAAGTTTAAAGCTATCAATTAAAGCTATAAGTTTAAAGCTATCAGCTGTCAGTAAAACATGAGAAAGGTGCTTGTAGCACCTTTTTTGCATCTCAAGTGTTGGCTTTTTAGTCATAACAGCATTAAGGTATTTCATGTTACGAGCAGATGCGGAAAATTATGAGTAACGGCACTTAATCTACACCTAGCACGATTGATGGTGGAGCATTATTTTCAGCCCACAACTTTTCAAATTTTTTAGTTTCAAGATCTGTTTTTTGTAAGCATTTTGAGAATTTTTGGGTTGTTTTTGGACGCTTGCACTCTTTATTTGGTCGATAGTAGTCAAGCCACGCTTGTTGCTTCTTCCCAGTAAATAATCCTTTTACATTAACTTTACTGATTGTAGAGCTATATTTCTTATATTTGATTGGCTTTTTATTTTGGCTAAGTTTTGCTTTATCACTGTCAGAATAACGTCTAGTTTTTGAATGTTGATTTTTATTCCCTTTTCGGCATTCTTGATATTCACTATGTTTACTATGCTCTTTATCTCTTAGCCTTTGTGTACTTTGATGTCTCAATTGGGTTTGTACGTTTTTTAATGCGTTCCACTCCATTTGGCATTTTGAACCGGCTATTGATAGATTACTGAAGATGAAAAAGAATATTATTATTATTAACTTAGACATTGGCATCTATATTTCCTTATAGAGATTTATAAAGCATATAATATACATAAGCTCCATTATTTTATGTTGTTTTTATTTCATAAATATCGTCAAACAGTAGTTTACCTATTTAATGTAATGGCGATCTGCAATCTACTTACCGATTAAATGATGAATGTTAAATACTGAATTGAAAGTATATAAAAACCTGCTGTTGATTAGTTTACAATAGAATAATTCTTAAGAAAATAATACCAAATGGGCCTTACATTAACATGTATAAAAGAAAACAAGACGCTAAGCCGCAAGTTATTTCTTATGAGCGAGTAAAGTCTTATATGCTTTGGATGATTGAGCGCTATGGCGATTACTCCGCTAAAATTATGTTACAAAAAGCCAACCTATTGTTTAAAGACGATAAGCAATTTAATGAGCCTGCGCTTGAGTACCTAATTGAGCGAGATATTATTAATGATCTCCGTTATGCAAAGCGATTAACCGCGAGCTTATCGGAAAAAAACATCGGCGCGAATAAGATCAAAGAAAAGCTTTACTCAAAAGGCTTTTCCTCACAAACAATTGCTGAATGTGTTGGCGAACTTGAAACAACAGACGAAGAGTATTTTGAGAAAGCGCTAATACTAAAAATAAGAAAATTTGGCGCAGAGCCTATTGAAGATTTAAAGCTTAAACAAAAAGCATTACGGCACCTAGTAGCTAAAGGCTTTGCATATAATATTGCTAATAAAGCAGTAAGTTATTCACCTGAAGAGGACTAGGGTTTTATGTGCAGTGACTATAAAGTTTTATACTTAACAAAAAAGAATCACCCTTTACAATAAACTATTATACTTTCGAGCTGCTATTTCTCGTCAGAAATAGGTAGCCACAGCGTTATAAGCAGAATACGTTTTAGTTGTTTTCGATCAAGGACTGACCTAAATTAGTCTTCAAAATTAGGCAAGTTTAAGTCAACAAATAGCCAGAAACTGGCGTAGTATAACTCGATTAATATTTCTGTTTGAGCACATTGCTGATATTTCAACGAACCTGGCTCCGCAGTTTATGTTTAATTTTTATTGTAAAAGCCAACAAAATTATCAACTAAAAAGTATTGATGTAAAAACACATTGATGTAAAAAAGTATGGCAAGGAAGCTAGCAGAAAACGTTAACAGCGAGAATGACTTTGAATAAATCATCACCTTCAATGAACCAGAGTAAATAGTTTATATATATTGTTAACCTGTAAGTGGCTCATAGTTTTCTTGGTATCACATGACCCACTGAAATACTGTTTTTTCAGAAGAGTTTACTTAAAACGGCTCTAATCCTTTTATCCACATCGGCTCTTTAATATGAATGATAAAAAGAGAGCTCATATATTTATCCTTATTCATTTTGTTACGCTACAAATTGAGCTGTATATTTATACAGTTTAGTGTTGTTTCCTGCTTTCATCCAATAAAAAGGAAATATTCTCGTTTATGTCTTTAACATAACGAAATGTTTTATTAGTAACTTATTGTAGATAATGAATAAATCAGGTATGTTTTGATTATCTTAAAATATGAAAGAAGGATTTTTTCCTTGTTTAAACAAGGATTTTTTCCTCATAATAAGCTGTTATACGAACACGGAGCGTGGTGTGAATCTTGAACTTAGAATAATCCCATACATGAATTTCTCTGAAAAATGGTTTACCAAATTTTCACTGTTATGGTGTTCTATTTCTCTCTGCATTGGGTTATATACAGTGAATGATTTAGCCTTAGTCATTGCGGCACCTATAATGACTGTTTTTATGTATTTCGCTGCAATCGTAATGGTTACACTTGTGATCGGTTTTCAACGAGTAAACCCTTTTAACTCACCTAAATCTAATTTTGTAAAATATGCAATTTTGCTTTGTTGGGGCTTCGGTATTTTTGGGTTCATTAATTTTTTGTTTACGGGTATATTTCAAACAACAGAGTTCGAAAACTCCAATTATTTTATAATCGTGGGCTCAGTATTTCCATTGGGTGTTTCTGTAGGAGCAGCTAAAGAATGGAGTAAATTCATAGCTAGTAGTTAAAGTTCGTATAACAAGAAATTAAACAAGGACAAAAAACAGTTGGCTTTTTGTTCACTCCGTTCACTTATTTTAGCCAACAATTTTTTGCCTGTTAATTAGGCGTTAGTTTTTTTCTTATTTCGGTGTTGTATTTAAATATTAATTAATCACCTTTAGAGGCGTTTGTGAATAAAGCATTTATAGTTTTAATTACTTTTTTAACATTCCAAACTTACGCAAATGATTCTGAATTATTTGTAAGTGTTATAGATGAACAGCGATTATTAGTTACTTTGTTAAACGATAGTGAAGACCCATATGAAATAATGGAAATATCACATAAAACGTTGTGTAGTTCAGCTATTGGACAACTAAACTTTTATTTACATTCTAAGGATAAAGTTTACATACCTGATAATGGTCACATTAATTATATTTGCGATCTAAAAGGAAGTACTTCTTTACCTATGTATATGGGGATATCTAAAGTTTTTGATTATTCTTTATTACTACAAGAATTTCGAGTTAATTCAGAGATAGAACAGGATGTTGCAGTAGATGGTACATACAAACTTAAAGCGGTTGTGTGTAACGCTGAGCTTCAATGTTTTAATAGTAATTTATTAGATGTTGTTATTAAAAATGGTACATTATCTTTTCTATAGTGTTATAAAAAACTAACAAAACTTCAAACGGAAAAAATACAGTTGCCTGTTTTCACTCCGTTCAACATTTTAGCCAACTACATTTTTCAAATTAACGAGACACCCACTCAAATTTGCATTTTATGAACGCTGTTCTATGCTTGTGAGCAAATAGGATTTTAATCAGGAAGCTAGGATGGCAACCCCTCGAAAAAGACAAATCAGTTTAGTCGATACCCCTTATTACCATTGTATTTCACGTTGTGTTCGACGTGCTTTTTTATGTGGAGAAGATGCCTTTACAGGGCAAAGTTATGAGCATCGCCGCCAATGGGTTGAGGATAAGTTACATTTTCTTAGTCAAGTCTTTGCGATTGACGTTTGTGCTTATGCGGTAATGAGTAACCATTATCATGTGGTGTTATTTGTGGATGAAGAAAAAGCCAAACAGTGGAGTATGAATGAGGTACTCGAACGTTGGCACCGTTTACACAAGGGCACATTACTGACACAACAATACTGTCGTGGTGATGTGTTAGCGAAACCGTTGCTTGAAAGCGTTAAAGCCAGCGCTGAAGTGTATCGCAAACGCCTGATGAAAATCAGCTGGTTTATGGGTAATATCAATGAAGGTATTGCCAGAGCCGCTAACCAAGAAGATAACTGCACAGGCCGTTTTTGGGAAGGACGTTTTAAATCTCAAGCACTCCTTGATGAAGCCGCACTTGCCGCTTGTATGGCTTATGTTGACTTAAACCCCATTCGCGCCAATATCGCCAACACCCCAGAAGATTCAGCGCACACCAGCGTTAAATTGCGCTGCGAGCAAGCCACACAAAGCCAACAACCCAAAACACTCATGCCCTTTGTTGGAAACCCCAGAGAAAACATGCCCAAAGGCCTACCGTTTG
>OJDI01000587.1_pt1 | contig 13769 bp, 9 predicted proteins | sample 1592601 | NCBI WGS metagenome assembly OJDI01 (sample SAMN05416845, study PRJEB24817) | seawater metagenome | isolation source: Sea water | place: Canada:Atlantic | collected 2013-07 | reverse complement strand
CAGCGTCAGATGTGTATAAGAGACAGCTTACGTACATACAACGACGAATTTCTTGGGCGCAATGTGCCAAAACAAACCCTGCTCGCAAATCATCCAAAGATCAGCTACTACGTTTGGGAAACCATGAAGTTTTCCCCCTTTACCTTAGAAACTCCTAGCCACTTTTTGTCTGAGACCCGGGCTTTCTACGATCTTGCCGAAGATCTGATAGCAAAACGGGAAGCGGGTATTTTGGGCGCAAGTTTTGTCAAAAAGCAGATGATTGAAAAACTGGATCATATTGAGCATGTGGTGTTGCCGCTAATTAATGCGAACACTGAAAAGTTGGCGGGCGAACTAGCAGAATATAATGTTACCGTTGAATCCGTTCAAAGAGAGGTTGCAGATGCTGACATGCCCTAATTGTAAAAATACAGGTTTGGACGAAACAAACTATATGTCCGAGACAGTGGATGTCTGTCGCAGTTGCGCCGGCATGTGGTTTGAGAGAAATGAGTTAAGTGGTCTACTGAGTACGGTTGATAACGGCGAAGAAGACGCTGATTTCTCGAAGCAGTTGGGCATGGAAATAAAAGCATCCGACCGATCATGCCCAGAATGCGAACACATGATGACTGCTTATCATTTATTGGAGGGTTTTGAGATCGAGGTCGACGTGTGCAAAAGTTGCCACGGTGCTTGGATCGATCATGAAGAAATAGAGCAGGTGAAGAGTTCGCCGCGTATTCGTGAGGTGCTTTCAAATCTCAACACTTCTGTTTCCTGGAAGACTTGGCTCTTTCAGTTTCTCACTCAAGTGCCTGTTGAATACAACATTAAACCCAAGGTTTTTCCGTGGGTGACCACAAGCCTGCTGGCGCTGAACGTGCTGATTTTTTGTTTATATATATTCGATCAGTACACCATGTTCTGGGTGTTAGAAAATTTCGCGAATATCCCTGCGTTTACTGCTAACGGCGAGCAACTTTATACGCTGTTAACCGCTACATTTTTGCATGGCGGCTGGATGCATCTCATTGGCAATATGTATTTCCTTTATGTCATTGGCGACAACATTGAAGACGTGCTGGGTGCTAAAAAATATTTACTCATTTATTTGGGCATGGGTATTTTCGCCAGCGCCGTGAGCACACTGCTCGATATGCAAAGTGAAATTCCGCGAGTAGGGGCCAGCGGTGCAATAGCCGGTCTCTTTGCCTTGTATTTGCTCTGGTTTCGTAATGCACGCATAACATTTATGTTTGTTGTGTGGCAGAAAAAATTGTCGCCGCCTGTGTATTTCAGTATTTGGCTGGCCATCAATATTTTTGGCGTATTAAGTGGTGAGCAAGGTATAGATTACTGGGCGCATTTGGGCGGCTTTATTGCAGGTTTGGTGATTGGTTTAGCGCTGCGTAAATCGGTAATGGAGGCAAACCCTATCGTTGCCATGCTGGGTTCTAAATCCGTTAAGGTCAGTTGAAGACTTGGCGGGATGAGCAAGTTAGCGCAATATGTTTGGGCACGAGAGTCAATGCTGCCGATTTCAACCTATGCTCTCGGGTGTGATGTGCCCAGAGTTCTACCGCTTAAAAAACGGCTACATATTATTCGGAGAAGCGTGTGGGACGTAAAGTACTGGTCGGGTTATTGGTCTTGGTGATGCTTGGCACTTTAGCGATCTCGCAACGACATAAGATTCTTATACCGTTGATTACAAGCGGCACCCAAATTCCGCAATTGTTAGACGCAAACCCCGTACCCGGCGGACAACCTTTCGGTGATGAAAATCATTTCTCAATTGTTCAGTTGGACGCAAAGACCTACGCCATTGCTGAGCCTTATTCATGGGCGCGCAACGTGAACTATTTGGTGATAGGTGACAGTCGCGCGCTGCTCTTTGACGCTGGCGTAGGCCACTACGATATTCGTCCAGTAGTAGCGTCTCTTACGGATCTGCCCGTGACGTTTATGCCCTCGCACTTTCACTACGACCATACTGGCCAAGGCGCCTGGGCAAAAATCGCAATTGTAGATTTGCCGCATGTCCGTGACCGCGCTGACGGTAACTTATTGCAACCTACATGGGGAGAACATCTGGGCGATGGGGAGGGCATTGATCTGCCTACTTGGAAGGTCACGGAATGGGTGAAGCCCAATTCTCTGATAGATCTGGGTAATCGCGAGTTGTTGTTGATCTACACGCCGGGGCATACGAGCAATTCAGTTTCGTTGCTAGACGTTCAGCGACAGGTGATGTTTTCAGGCGATTTTATTTCAGACGGTGGTTTGTTGAATTCAATGTTTCCAACCGCGCGCCTTGGCGATTACTTACAATCGGCAGACAAGGTCTTGGATCGTACCAATGCAATGCAAGAAATCATTTTCCGCGGCGCCCATGCCTCGCCAGCTAATACCATCCCCAATAGTTCACGCGGCGATTTACAAACATTACGTGACCAGCTAATTGAAATTCGCGAAGGTCGGTTGCAAGGCCAAGGCCCCTATCCAGTGGTTTACAAAATTGCTGAAGGCATGCTGCTCAATACCGAGCCGCCGTTCTTGCAAAATTGGGACTCAACTTATCCAGATGATCATGAAGTATATTAGCGTGAGCTAAGAAACAGCTTCTTATGTATTGGCTGGCAGATATTGCGAAATGTAGTTGCCAGCGCTGATACACAGTCAGCGGCCACGCAATAGGGTGGTGGGTTTTTAGGTCTAGTGTTTGTAGCAGTGCGCGCAACTTTGTCCGAAACAGTGTCTATATACTAGCTTCGAGTGATGTTTGTGCGCCTTCGCTAATAACCCTATAGTCCAGCGTCAACATTTGCAGCGGGTGGCTAAGATGAAAGTTTTACAAGGCAGGCGCGTCTGCTCATACACGAAAATTTTTGCTGCGTGGGTGCTCCTCGCTTTAACTGCCAGTACTCAAGCGGTTGAACTCACCCCGCGAGAGTCACACGCCTACACCCAAATCTGTGCTTATTGCCACGCCCGTGCTGAAACCAGTGCGCCAGTGATGGGGGACACAGCCGAGTGGCAGCGCCGCGCTGCTGAAACAGAAGGTGGGTTTGAAGGATTAGTGCGCAACACCATTGTGGGCATTGGCAACATGCCGCCGTTGGGCACTTGCGGGTATTGCACTGAAACCGAAATTCGTAACTTAGTTGCAACCATGAGCGGTCTCGCGCCATCTGTTTCGCGCTCTTCCCCAAGTTCATCTACAAGCTCTCCGAAAAAAGAGGCGAATACACAATGATCAATCGTCGCAAGCTTATTAAAAACTCAGTGTTGGGTACCCTTGGCGCCAGCGCTGCCTTGGGGCTATCTGGGTGCGGTAAGGCTTCAATGGGTCCAACCGCCTCACTAGACTACGATTTTCAAACAGGTAAGCCGCTCCCTTGGATGAACTGGGCGAAGAATCAGGGTTGCCAGCCCGCCCATAGAATTGCGCCGCAAAGCGAAGAAGAACTGGTTTCGCTTATGACCTCAACCAACAGTGGCAGCATGCGCCCGATGGGTGCGGGACATTCTTTTAGCGCGGTTGTGCCAACTGATGGCACGTTGATATCCACAGACTTATTGAACGGTCTGATAAGCGTTGATGCAGAGCAGAATACTGCTGAGGTTTGGGCAGGTACGCGCCTGCATCAGCTGGGGCCTGCGCTAGATGTTCAAGGCCAAGCGCTAACAAATCTTCCAGACATTAATTACCAAACCATTGCCGGGGCCATTTCAACTTCTACACACGGTAGTGGTGTGACTATGGGTTCTCTCTCTTCAATGATAGAAGAGCTAACAATCGCAACGCCATCTGGTGACTTGGTGACGTGCAACAACGCCAGCAACCCAGAGTTATTTTATGCAGCGCGGTGCGGTCTTGGAGCGCTCGGTGTCATCACCAAAGTAAAAATACGCACGGTGCCTGCATTTAGTTTAGAACAGCGGACAACAGTAGAGCCGTTAGACGGCATATTGGAAAATATTGAAAACGAGAAAACTGCAAATCGTAATTTTGAATTTCTCGCTTTTCCCCATACCTTAATGGCCTTAGTGGTGCGCACCAACGAAGTGGATCCATCTGCGCCATTAGTAAGTTCGGGCGAGGAAGATCCAACTGCAATTTTTCAAATTCGCGATGCGTATCAAAGCTTAGGCGTTCTACCCCTTGTTGGTAAGTTTGCTTATCAAAAGATCATCGACTCGGCAGCGGACGGCGCGGCAACTGTAAAGTCTGGTCCCTCATATACAGTGTTAGCCCACGACCGAGTTGTGCCTTTTCGTGAGATGGAATACACGGTGCCCGCGGAAGCAGGCCCTGAATGCCTAAAGGAAATTCTGGCTACAATTGTGGAAAAAGACATACCGGTAATTTTTCCTATCGAGTATCGCTACACCCAGCAAGATGATATTTGGCTGAGTATGTTTTCCCAGCGCGATGGCTGTTCAATCTCGGTGCACCAATTTGCAGACGAAGACTACGTGGAATACTTTGCCGCCATAGAACCTATTTTTCAGAAATACAATGGTCGCCCTCATTGGGGCAAACTGCATACGTTAGGTCCGCAAGAATTTGCAAACTTATACCCGCATTGGCAGGACTTCTTGTCGGTGCGTGAAAGCGTTGATCCCAAGGGGAGAATGCTTAATAGCCACCTCAAACATTTGTTTGGTTTAGGAGATTCCTCTCATGCCAAGTCGTAGGTCTTTGCTTCTCGGTGGCGTTGCCCTTGGCGCTGCTGCACTGCTTGCTATGCGTCCGAGTAAATTAGGCGCAGGCGGACACAACGGCTATTTTACCAATCTACATAGTGTACTGCGCCAAAATGGCGAAGGACGCCCAACAATGATTATTGATCTAGATGCGTTAGATCATAATATTCGGGAAGTCAGCCGCGCACTGGGCGGACGAGATCTGCGCATTGTTGCCAAGTCTGTTCCTAGCACCTCTCTCATTGATTACATTAGTGATTTATCCGGTTCAAATAGATTGATGGCGTTTCATGAACCTTTTTTAGGCGCAATGGACAACCAACAGTTCGACATTCTGTTTGGCAAACCTATGCCGGTGGCAGCAGCGGCAAGATTTTATGACCGACCTGCGTTAAAACGCTTTGATCCAACCACTCAATTGCAATGGCTAATAGATACACCTGAACGATTGGCGCAGTACGCGTCATTGGCGCAGACAAAAAACGTAACCATGCGCGTTAATATTGAATTAGATGTAGGTCTGCATCGCGGTGGGGTCCATGATCCGGCAGTACTGCAGAAAATGCTCAAAACGATAGAGCAAACGCCCCAGCTTACTTTTAACGGACTCATGGGCTACGACCCCCATGTGGTCAAAATGCCAGAGCTCATAGTCGGTCAGCAGGAAGAGTTCCAACAGGTTCAGCAGCGTTATCAAAAAATGTTAGACGTTGCGCTTGCCAGTGTCGCCAAGACGAACAACACAAATGACCTAACACTCAATGCGGCTGGTAGCCCCACCTACACTTTGTGGGGCAATGTGGACGGCATTGCCAACGAGCTATCCATTGGTTCCGGATTTGTCAAACCGTTAGATTTTGACCTGCCGTCTCTAGCAAACCACCGACCAGCACTCTATATAGCTACACCTGTGCTCAAATCTTCCGCAGGCACTTGGACGGCAGGAGCGGACTGGGTTGGCGAGGCGCAAAGCCTTTGGGATCCGAATAGAGCGCGTACAATCTTTGTTTATGGTGGTTATTGGCAAGCCAAGCCCGTTTCTCCAGAAGGCCTGGTAACTAATCCGCTATTTGGCAGAAGTAGCAATCAAGAAATGCTCAATGCATCTGACGCGGTGGACGTGAATGTAGACGATTATGTCTTTTACCGGCCCACGCAGAGCGAGTTTGTGATGCTGCAATTCGGCGAGATTTTGGCTGTTCGCAAAGGGCAGATTGAACATCGCTGGAAACCTTTTACATGGTCTTAGTGGGTGGTCGAATCCAACATTAACGAGTGGGTGGGCTGAAGATAAATGAGACTCATGATTTTGACGGTGAGCGTTGGAAATCGTCGATAAGAGCCTGCTGGTCAAGCTAATCTAGAACATCGAACAAACTAACGAGAAGTCGATGGTCAGCGTTAGCCAACATATGCAGCATCGGCTCAACGTTCTTTGGTGTATTTACGGTGGCCTGTTGATCTGTGGTCTCTCAGTAAGTGCTGGAATTTTCCGGCTAATCTTTGAGTTGGTTGGTCCCTTCGGCCCTAGCCGTAGACACTTGTCTGATTCGCTCGGCAGGCACGGTCAATTGTTCTATTAGGTAACTTTTTAGGCTTGCTGGGTACGCCATCCGATCTATCGCTTTTGCCATACAGTCGAGCCATTGGTCTCGCTCTTTCAGTGTCACCACTAGGTGTGCGTGTGCATGAGGAAGGTTGATAGGACCATATTTTTCTTTGTATCGGCGCGGTCCACCCATCCACCCACTTAAAAAACGTGCCAATTTGTCTCGGCTTTCGTTGTTGTCGCTTGGGTGCCAAGAAAAAATGACAGGGTAGCTGGCCTGCATAATGTCGTAGAAATGGTCCACTAGCTGGCGGATGCCTGCTTCGCAACCGGCGGCCTTATAAGTGGTGTCTGCTTCTCCGTATTGCATGAGTTATTCTCGTGCCTTCTCGCAACCGAGTTCAATAGATGAGTTGATATCGCTCTTGTAAAGATCTCTACATGTACAAATGCAGTTTGGCTCTGCCGCGCGGCGGTCAAAATTCATTGGTAGAGTGCCAGATAAAACTCAGTCTCAACTGATAGCGTTAAAGGGTGTCTTCGCTCAAGCGCGCAGAGTGATTCTTGGCTGTCGATATGTTGCATAAGTTATGGGGCCTAATCAAAGTCGAGATCCAGAGGATAAGACGGTCTTGGAATTCGCTTCCAATCATGACGGGATAACACAGGAGAAGTAGGCCCCAGTGTATCCACTTCAATCATATTTTCTGAGTCAAAATATTGATCATACACCGCTCGATAGTTTGAGCGGCACTTTAGAACTAACGTGCGTATTGAAGCGATCTTTATGTCCATACTCTCTAACAATTCTGGGTCAGGCCAAACGATGGGGCGGCGGCTGGTGACCAAAATCTGTATGCCATCGAATTTGAGTAAACACATTGGGCCAGCATTCACGCGCATGCCAGAAAGCGGGCCTGTGGAAATATAGAATTCACCAGGATGCAGATGCTGCACTAGAACGTTGTCCACCACGTATGTAGATTCTGCGCCTTCCCAATCATCGCCGTTGAACGTAGCCTGAATACTTGATCCAACCCCGGCGTCCGTTGCAGCGCACACTAACTCAGGATCAAAAAAGCTACCAATGACAACGCCAGTCGCTTTTGCTTCGTGCAGCGCTTTGGTCAACCACAAGGTATTGCCGGGACCACCAGCGCCTACGTTGTCGCCAAGGTCGGCCAGCAGCACTGGCGGGGATTTGTTGTCGTGTCCCACATCTACAGCGTTAGCTACCGCATTTTCTAGCGGCACCAATTTCCAAAGAAAGCGCTGGCGCATTGACCATGCCATTTCGGCGATTTTTTTGCACAAGGTCGCCGCGGCCAGTTCGCTATCACGCGCCGTAACCAAAACGTGTAAGCCATTCACTGACGTATCGCTGTAGGCAAATCCAGCAACTATAGAAATGTTTAAAATTTCCGCGCCGATTTGGCTTTGTCCGTAATCAATTAAATCGCCGTAGGGACCGTTGGCCGTTAACAGGCTGACATTTGGCGGCACAACAGGTACGCGAATATTGCTAACCGTAGGGCGCATGCCATTAAATATCTCGTTGAGAATTGTTGCTGCTTCAATGCCCCTTTCATATTGGTCCACATGAGGATCTGTGCGGTAGGAAACAATGACATCGGCGTTATCCACCATGCGCTGGGAGATGTTTGCATGCAGATCAACCGTGGTCACAACGGGCACACCTGCCCCCACCGCTCGCCGCACGGTTTCATATAAGAGGCCGTCAGGATCTTCATCTTCAGGAGTAGTCATGGCGCCGTGATTGAGAATATAGACACCATCAAGAGAGGTTTGGGCTTGCAGTTCACGCCCAATTTTTTCGATTTCGTCAACAATGAAACTGTGTTCTGCGGGGCCGCCGGCACCGCCAAAAATGAGTGTAATTGGAATAGGTTCCCAGCTGCCCTCTACATCCATCTGAGCAAAGAAGCCTTGGCCTTCCTTCAGCAGTTTGGGCGACTGAGATCGTGCGTCCGCAACAATGGCGTCGCCATTGAGAACACGGAACCGATTGCCCGGAACCACAGCTGAGTATCGGTTGCTCTCGAGAAACTGGCCGACAATGGCAACCTTCCTAATCTTCATATCTACTCGCTGAAAAAACTGCTTGGAGAAGAGATAATATAAGGTGCTTATGCCTCAACTTAACAACCCAATACTCGCACGTAGCCAGTGAAAGAAAATGGTTGGTGTGAAAGCGCTTTTCAAGTTAATCAAATTGTTTGTCGGTACTAGCAAATAGAAAATAAAATGCGCCGCCGAAAAATGTAACGCCTGCGGTTACGTAAAAAACCATATCCCAAGAGTTTGTCATGTCGAGGATTACGCCTGTCAGTATTCCGCCAACTAGTCCAGGAATGGCCGCAAACGTATTAGTTACGCCCATTAGTCTTCCGGTATATTTTGGTCCGATATCGGCATGATTGACGATATACCCACCGGCACCAAAGCCACTAAACAACTTGCCGAGGCAAATGATGGCCATCACACCAAATGTGGTAGTGAATTGGGGCACTAAGCAAAGGCATGTTGCCAAACCACCGAAGGCAAGGGTGTTGCATAGTTTTCTAACGGTAAGCAGGTTAACGCCCCGTGCAATAAGATTATCCGCGAAGTAGCCTCCAAGATTAGCAGAGACAAAACTGACGATATGCGGAAACATGGCTATGACGCCGACCGCAGCAAGTTCAATTCCAAGCTTCTCGTTTACGAATGTAGGCAGCCAAGAAAGGAAAACAAAAAGAGTGTAGTTGTTACAAAAATGCGCAACTGCGATTGCCCAAAGCGGTTTATTAAACAGCCATATTCGCCAATCTAGATCCTCTCCTGGGCCAGATGCTGGGGCGTTATCTGTAATATAGGTTAATTCTTTTGCAGAAATGGTTGTAGATTCTGATGGGGAGGACGTGACGTATTTGCCCCAGAAGTAATACCAGACAAAGCCTATTGCGCCGTATAAGTAGAATGCCCACTGCCAGCTGAGCTTAACAATAATGATTGGTGTAACGACCAAGCCAAAGATGGTTCCAAGAGGTATGGCGCTATTCGTGGCAGCAACGGAGCGCGAGCGCTCGCTTTTAGGAATCCATCGAGCATAGAGGCTATGCCATGCTGGGAAGGTGACGCCTTCTCCCAGGCCCATGCCTAATCTTGCTAGTATTAAAATTGTGAACCCTGCGGCTGCCGCCAGCGGAGTGACCAAAGTGAATAGGGACCATGTAATCAAACCGATGCCAAGAACAATTTTCGCACCTATTCTGTCGGATAAGATCCCGCCATAAATTTGCGTAACCATATAAGCAAGATAAAACGAACCTAGAACAATGCCTTTCTCGGTATTAGTCCAACCCAGCTCAACGCCCATAGGTATGATCGTTAGAGAGATAACTACCCGATCAATATAGCAAATGAACACAGCCGACATTGCCAGAGCAATAATCCTAAATCTTTCTGGCACCTGATGCCCTCCCAAACCTCTATTCAGCTATAAAACCTATAGAAGGGGGAGTGCACTGTCCAGTATTTGGATAAGACACAATTACTATATTCGACTGAGAATCCGGCGAGTGGACTACATCAACACTAGGCTGCTGTTGCTGGAATGGTGGGTGTCTGAATCCGTATGAGGTGAACCCGTGACGTGGACGCTGTCTATTCCGCGTTTTTGTCCCCAGTTGTTGGGTCGCGCTCAAATGTCTTGAAGTTCTGGCTACGCCAACTAGCCTGTTCTAAGAAACTGGATTGAACAAGGCATCAAAAAGTTTTGAATATTTGAAATGGTGGCCTGAGGTGGAATTGTTTCCTGCCGTCAGCACCAAACCCTTGATGAGCTTCGGTATATCAACAGCTTACGCAATCTCAGTTCACTGTCAAAGGCCCAAAAGTGTCTACTATTTTGTCTACTGGTAAACCTTTTAAAGCTTCTCAAGCTGAGGGGACGCAGGAGGCCATGCCAGTACTTACCTATAAAGGGAAGCTCATACATTTTGAAAGGTTTTGAAGTTGTAAACCAATAAAGGCTTTTGGAGTTAGCCCAATCTCATTTCAGTTGTCGCGAAACATAATGCCTAGAGGCGCTGTTATAAACAGCTACTAACCCTATAGTTTTCAGAGGCTTCACCTATTTTCAAAGTCCTTCAAAGCCTTCCAAGTAGTTCATGTATTTGGCGGCCTCAATAGGCCCACTAACCGGACAACATCCTATAAGGTATATATAGCTTCTTGTCCGGTTAAGCCGTATCTGAAGTGGGCTTCTTCTATTGCGCCCCAGCTTTTTTCTAATATTGCTATCCAATCTTCTAGTGGAACTTTAGATACCGCCATTTTTAAACTGACGCTTCCTTCTGTTACAGCTTTAACCTCTTCGTCCAGCATGAATAGATGTTGGTGTGTTCGCGTTCTACCATTATTTTTAGCCTTAAACTCAACAACCATAAGCCCATAGCGCTGAAGGCTTGGCATAGCTTTAAGCCTTTCAATCTCTGTTACAGCACTGCGTTTTAACATCATTCTTGCAGCATCCTCTGAGCCAGCTAGGTCTGGCAGATGCTTTAAAAGCCCCAAAGGAGTCAGTGGGATGTTACCTGCCTTTAGAAATTCATACGCCAACCTGTCAGGCATAAGATCTTCAAACTTAACCAGATGATCAATGGGAATCTCAAGTGGCACGTTGCTCAGGATAAACACTTGCTTGCGTTGCTTGTTGTGTACCAGCCTTAATCGCGCAATAGCCTGTATGGACTCTGCTTCTCTGATTTGTTGATGTACTGCCTCTATGCGGCTGTCAGAGAAAGTCCTTGTTTCTATCCCAGCCCTTTCGCCCTTGTACCGTTCACTGGTCAAAAAGCCTCTCACTTCCAAGGGCAGGTTTTGATTCTCACCAAACTCATCATGGTGCAGTGGGATGTCATCGTCCCAAAATAAAGCTCTGGCTTTATGGTCTACCTCAATAGGTGGTGGCTCATTACGGCCCGTAATAAATACCACTGAACAGTCCTCAGCAGCGTTGCTACCCCTAAGACCTACGAAGTTCATTAGAGAAACTTTGGGGTTTATATTTGGATGATCCTGTAATTGACCTATGAGAGATTTGTTGCCAACGCAAAGTGGCTTCTCACCAAACTCAGCCCAAGTATTTAAAACCGTTACAAGCTCTTCAATTGGTGCTGAGGCTTGCTGCCAAAAAGTATTACTGCCTGTACGGTTAAACACCTGAGTGATGACTGCATTCTGTTTAATATCTATTCGCTTTAAATCAATATCTTGATCAAAGAAACAATCAACCAATTTTGAATCAGCAGTAGCGTCCAAAATGAGTACAGGTGTAGCAGCATCAAACTGCAACTCATTCCGACTACATACTCGTATGACCTCATTACCATCTTTATCTGAGTGCAAAAATATAGATCCAGCAGAGCTTTGATTGCGTTGCCGTAATTCAGCTTTCAACTGTCTTATCAGTCCGCTGGCAGCTTGTGCATTGCCTCTTGATCGTACAGTCATAGGCGTGTTTCTAACGCCGTCAAAGCCTGTATCAGATGTGTTTAGATCAATCTCATCCAGATGTCCAAGCCGAACATTTGATTCTCTTAGAGCGTCTAGGAGTGGCTCATCAGACCTCAATAATCTGATGATTTCTTTGCCCAAATTTGGATGCCTATCTGAACAAACCTGCTCCCTAACGTTTTTAACTGAAAGGTCGTGGATCTGAATCATTGCATTAAAGAAGCTCTCATCAATTATTACCAATGACGGATTTCCTTGAAGAGGATTACGCCTTAAAGCTAGGTAGTTATGAACATAAACTCTGACAATGTTGGTGACATCATCTTGCCAAGGATCATGGAACTGAGAAATATAGTCACAGGTTTGATAGAATTCACAGCGGTCACCGTCATCGCTTCTACAAGCTTTTTTAAAGACACCGACACCCTGCTTTTCTAGGCTTTTAACATAGTCAGATCTTTGACATAAGACAGGTAACTTGCCTTCAGTACCACCTGTTCTTGGTCTGACATGCACGACTTGGGCATTTATTCCTTTTAAAAGATCAACGTACTCTTCAGCCAGATCATGTCTTGGGACGTATATTTCTACGCTCTCATGCGACCGTGTTTTAAGGAAGTTTTTTAGCTTGGTCACTGCTTGATAGGTTTTACCCGAACCCATCGTAATGCGAAGGACTTTCTTGGGGCCTTCCTGAAGATTCTCAAAGAAGTCATCTAGCTCATCATTAAGCTGTTTAATACCGTCACTTACACTAACTGGTTTTAAATTGAAGTAGGGATCCACAGTCTTTTGCAGAATTACATTGCTGCTTCTTCCTGTGAAACCAAATAGATCCTGTTTTAATTCTTGAATCCTGCGGGTAGCTTCAAAAGCTGCGCTGTCTTTTGAATATTTACCATCCGCCAAATCTGATTCAGCTTTAAAGAACTCCCAAGTAAGGTCAGTCAGTTCATCAAGATTCACTTTGGGCTTTTTTGCTTTTGATCCTTTAACTAATTCTCGCATTGCTTGGTTACTGCAGGTCAGCAAGAACCTCTCACGCCCATCAATAATCAAACCAGATATTTCATCTCTGACAATTTCTTGTCCGTCTAATTGATCAAATTGATTAACTGTAGATTTTACTTTTCTAACTGCAGTAGGAATCAGTTCAGGGACAGTAACTTCTGTGAGACTACTAGGCTGATACATTCCTGACCTATCGGGAAAAGGGTCTAATGCACCTTCAAGGAAGATTGGGTTCGCCGTGAAATGTGGTTGAACTGGATTGAATAATGCTAGATCAACAGGAGATTCTTGGAGCCATCCTTTCATCTCTTCATCACAGCAGGGTCTGGTAAGCCAATACCATAGGTGCAGTCGTACCTTATCTTTCTTAATACCCATACTGGATGAAAACTGATACCAGCATTGAATATTGTGAAACTGTGGAGGGAGGTGAGAGACAGCAAAATCAATGATTTCAATCTTCTTATCTTGATAGTCACTAAGATGCTCAGGAAGAGGTAGTTCATCAATATCAATCAAGCACCACTGCCTTGAGCAGTTTTCAAAATTAGGCTCTTCGTCTGCCCTTGGTTTCAGAGTTCTCCTAATTGAATGAGTAGGGCTGCCTGAAATCAACTGGCCTCTCATAACTAGGCAGTCTGGGAGTGACTCAAGCACCTTTACCTGATTAGCCAGAGTTAAAAGAGAGGCTACTTCAACAGTTTTATGATCAAACAAATACGGCATTGATTGATTAACTTCAACCAAAGTGTCTGATTCTAGTTTGAACTGCTTGGTGCAGAGTCCCTGATTGGCAGTAAGTATTGTTAGTTTTTCCATATGGAAATCCTACCAGCTCGTCTTGCTATAATTCGCACAAACAAAAAACAAAGTTTAATAATTGCAATTGGGTTTAACACCCACATGTACGAGGTCCAAACAGTTGCTTAAATGCTAGTGCCACGCATGGCTAGAATCTAATTTAGTCTTTGAAGTTGCTAGGTATCTAGCTGAG
>OJDI01000573.1_pt1 | contig 14070 bp, 10 predicted proteins | sample 1592601 | NCBI WGS metagenome assembly OJDI01 (sample SAMN05416845, study PRJEB24817) | seawater metagenome | isolation source: Sea water | place: Canada:Atlantic | collected 2013-07 | reverse complement strand
TGCTCAGGAGTCTCGTGGGCTCGGAGATGTGTATAAGAGACAGTCTTCCGATAGCGCAACACCCGCACCTGCCATGCCTTTGTGGGTCATGCCATAACCATGAGTAAAATACCCATTGGTAGCAAGTGCGTTAAAAGAACCTAGGGTAAAGGTTAGGGCCAAACCAGATACTAACTTATTTTTCATTTTGATAGACATACGTAGTGGGAAAACGCGGACAATAGCTAATTTTCTATATTCAAAAAAGGAATTTAAATCGATTACTTATAGTAAAAAGGAATATTAAGGGTGGGTAGTGAATCCAATATTTAGCGCAGTAACTTCTTAATCCTTGCATACAGCTGTTGAATCAATCATTTAACTAAAAAACACAAAGCGGTGAGAGGATTCACCGCTTTTTATTGGGCTAATTACATAGACTCAAGTGTTTTACCACGGGTTTCATTAATGTATTTAGCCACAAAAAATATGCTTATAAGTGCCGATAACGCATAAAAGCCGTACGCACCTGCGAGGCCAATATTAGCCAGCATAATAGGGAAGGTCATGGTAATGGCAAAGTTAGCAATCCACTGTGCGCTTGCAGCAACTGCAAGCGCTGCGCCGCGAATACGGTTATTAAACATTTCACCTAATAACACCCACACAACCGGGCCCCAACTTAAACCAAAAAATACCACAAATAAGTTAGCCATTATAAGCGCAAACGTACCCATGTTATCGCTAAGTGCAAGCTTGCCTGCTTCATCAAGGCCTGCGCTGCCAAATATATAAGTAAGCGCACTTAAGCTAATAAACATACCCACACTGCCCACAAGTAAAAGTGGTTTCCGACCAATTTTGTCAACAAGGGCAATAGCAATAAAGGTCGATACAATATTAGTAGTACCCGCTAATACATTTATAAATAGCGATTGCGACTCGTCAAACCCAGCAGCTTGCCAAAGCTCAGAGCCGTAATAAAATACCACGTTAATACCTACAAATTGCTGAAATACACTCAGCGCAACACCCGCCCAAACAATTGGGTGTACTTTTTTACTGCCATCAATAAATAAATCACGAATACTCGGCTTTTTATCGCTATGCAAAGAGCTTTTAACATCGCTTATTTGCGCATCAGCACTGTCGTTCGAAATTTTACTAAATACCGTTTTTGCATCGTCTACTTTACCTTGCGCCACTAAATAACGAGGCGACTCAGGAATAAACAACACACCCACTAAAAACAGTATTGCAGGCACAAGCTCAACCCAAAACATCCAGCGCCAAGCGGCTATATCAAGCATTAAAATGTTTTGCGCACTACCTGCTGCATCAGCAATTAAATAGTTACTTAAAAACGCAGCAAACAAGCCCAATACAATAGCGAGTTGTTGAAGTGTAGCTAAACGACCACGAAGTGCGGGTGGTGCAACCTCTGCAATATAAGCCGGCGCCAATACCGATGCAGCACCAATACCTAAGCCACCAAATAAGCGGTAAAAAATAAACTCGGCCGAGCTTTCGCTAATGCCTGAGCCAAACGCACTAATGGCAAAAATAATCGCGGTGATGATCATAATTGCACGGCGACCAAACTTATCAGCCAGCGGCCCCGCAGCAAGTGCCCCCACGGCGCACCCTAATAATACCGAGGCAACATTAAATCCCGTAGCCACACTGCTTGAATTAAAAGCATTACCGAGTGCCGACACCGTGCCGTTAATAACGCCCGAGTCAAAACCAAATAAAAAGCCACCAATAGCAGCCACGGCCGATATAAAGATTACATAAAAAAGAGAGCATGTGCCCAATGTGTGCGCCGAGCTATTACTGCTCGGCGAGATAGGTGATGTCATAATTGTGTGTCCTGGTTTTTATTATTGTGTACTTTACTAAATTGAGACGTGTGGTGCAGCGTATTTTAGGCGAATTTTATCTGGGCTAACTCTCTCATAATCAATATTAAAATTATTGTTTAATACTTCTAATAGTCCTTTAATATCGCCCGTTTTAAACATGCCAGCTACTTGTACTTGTTTGAGACGGTCATCTTCTGAAAGCTCAAAATCTATGTTTGTATAGCGGCTGATTTCAGCCATTGCTTCAGCAAGTGATTCACCTCTAAATATTAAGCTACCTTTGCGCCACGATAATCTAGCGGCTACATCCATAGGATCAACTTTTTCGACCGCTTTAGCAATTTTACCTTTAAAGCTTAAATCAAGTTTTTCTCCCTTTGACACCGAAGTTGAACTATTTGATAAATACTGTCCTTGTTTATTAGTCCCCAGGGAAAGGTTGGGTAACGATTCGGCTTTTTGCTCTGCAACAAGGACTTTGCCATCTGTCACAATGAGTTCTATTTGCTTTTGACCTACTTCTACATTAAATGCAGTACCAACAGCCTGAATAACTTTATCACCAGCGATAACACTTAAAGGACGCGTTTTATCGTGAGCTACGTCTATATGAATTTCGCCACGCAGTAAATTTATTACGCGAGAGTGTTGGGTATACCTCACTTGAACGAAGCTATTTGTGTTTAAGGTGATTTTGCTTTTATCAGAAAGCAGTATGTCCTTACTTTCACCTACGTCGGTTTGAAAATTAAGTTGTTTAGCAACCACTGCTGACTGATTAACTGGGTAAAAAAATGAAAAGTTAAACGCTTCTTGAAAAAGGCTAAGTGCAACCGCTAATAAAATAGAAGCAGCAGTTGCACTCAACCACATAGGGAGACGTTTTTGTTTTACTGGTGTTTGTGGAAATAAATCTGACAAACGACTGAGATCGTCCATTTTATCCCACAGCTTTGCTACCTCAAGTAACACTTCTACATTTTTATAAGATTGTGCTAACCATTGCTTTAGCGCTTGCTCTTCAGATTTAGTCAATCCACGGTCAAGTTTAGCCAGCCACTCACTGGCTTCATCAAGGCGCGAATCGTCGCTAGTGTTTCGCTCGTTTATGTGATGAATATTAGTCATTCCTACCTCCTGCATTTAGCTGCGAAGAAGTATTTGGTTGCTCATAAACACTTTTTTTAGATTGACGCATAAATTGCGTACAACGTTTCATGCCTGTTGCTATATGTTTTTCCACGGTACTTTCACTAAGGTTTAATTGAGCAGCAATTTCTCGCTGCGAATAACCATACACTTTTTTTAATACAAACACTTTGCGGCACTGCACGGGTAAAAGCCGTATGGCTTCACAAAAATTAGAAAACTCACTATCGGTTAGTGCTTTTTCATACATTTCGTCTTGCTGATGCTCCGCTAAGAGTTGCTCTAACGCTTCCATGTTGTCGATCCCATCGACTAGGCGTATATTGGCTTGCTTTTGGTAATCGAGCGCTAAATTTCGCGCCGTTTTATAAATAAAAGATTTTGGTGAGCTTATGTTTTCAGTGTTTTTAATCTGACAAATTCGCACATAAGTTTCTTGCACTATATCTTCAATTTCATGTGGCGGCACTATGCGTGCAACTACATTTGAGAGACTTTTGCGCGAGGCCAAATAGACCTTATAAAAAAGTGTGTCTTTCGTCATTTAGTGTGTGTCTCGTGTGTGTGTTTACGGCAATTATTGTTATTGTTTTGCCACTACAAACTAAGACGAATGGTAAGAAAAAATCCGCCATTAAATTTAAAAAATAAATCAGCATTTTATTTTTTAAATTTAATGTTCATTAACCGCACGGGGCATAAAGCTTGTAATGTAAAGGCGAAGTGTACTACAGTTTTTTTCATTACAAATACCTCACCAGGTACTGATTATTCATTTTAAAAACTTTAACTTTTTAATTAATAAGTAAAAAATGGCAATTTGGACTGTATTTTTAATCGTTTAAAAATACAAGTAAACGCGCTAACAATAAAAATAATCAAGGCAAAAACAAATTAGCATGGCAAGTCAAAAAAATAATTTATTTAAAAAAAATAAAAAATATTTATGGAGGAAAATAAAAAGTCACTCGTCTTTGTTCAGTGTATGGCCAAAAACTATACACAAGGAATATGTGCATTTGCCGCTTTGTTTACCAATTTATGTGCTGGTTTTTAGCTTATTCACCACCGAGGTAAAAGCGAGCCCTGTAAACGATAAAGCAGTGTTTAATATTCCCAGACAAAGGGCCGATTTATCGCTAATAAATTTTGCCGAGCAAGCCGATATTACTTTGCTTTTTCCGCTGGATAAAATTCAGCAGTTACAAACAAATACTATTGCTGGCGAGTATTCAATAATAAACGCATTACAGATTTTACTCGATGGCACAGGGTTGCAACCGCATGTTAGCGAAGATGGGCAAATATCTATTTTAATAGATCCAAGCTTCGAGAGAACTGACAACATGGCTAACTATAAAAAAAATGGCGTGTCGAGTGCTGTACTAGCTGTACTAAGCACAATGGCAACGCTCCCTGCAGTAGCAGAGACAGCAGCACAAGAACCAGAAATAATTGAAGTACGCGGAATTAGAGGCTCGCTTGGCCGAGCTATGGATGCCAAAAGAGAAGCGGGTGGCGTGGTTGACTCCATTTCAGCTGAAGATATTGGTAAATTTCCTGACACAAATTTAGCTGAGTCTTTACAGCGTATTACAGGGGTTTCAATAGACCGTTCAGGCGGTGAAGGGCAGCTCATTACAGTACGTGGTTTTGGCCCTCAGTTTAATACAGTGCTCGTAAATGGACGCCAAATGGCCTCTGAAAATCAAAGCCGTGCCTTTAGTTTTGATACCATTGCATCAGAGCTGGTTAAAAGCTTAGACGTATTTAAAACCTCAACAGCCACAAAGCAGTCAGGTGGTATTGGTTCAACAGTCAATGTAAATACAGCGCGCCCATTTGCTATTAATGGCTTTAAAGTTGCGGGCAGTGTTAAGGGTATTTACGATGAAAATAGTGAAGAAACCACACCTGAGATATCTGGGTTAATCAGCAATACGTTTAATGATGACACACTGGGTGTGTTATTTGCTGTTTCTCGCCAAGAGCGCGAAACACGCTTAAACCAGGCGCAGGTAGATGGCTGGTTAGAAAATGTAGGCGTACCAAACCCACAAACTCAAAGCGGGCAAGCATACACCGGTAATATTTTTTCGCCGCGTAACTATGATCATAAAGTTACTACAGAAACACGTACACGTACTAATGCAAATTTAGTTATACAGTATGCACCTTCAGATGATTTAGTTATAACAGCTGATGGGCTTTATTCTGATTTCGATGTAGAAGCAGACACCACGTCATACGGGCATTGGTTTACAGCGCCAAACATAGAAGGCTTTGGCGGGGCTGCAGGCCCAACCGTAGACGAAAATGGTACTGTGGTTGATTTATATCAAGAGGTAGGCCTTGCTACTGATATGCACGCTAAAAAGTTTGATCGCTTAACAAGCTCTAGCGCATTAGGTTTAAACTTTGATTGGCATGTAAACGATAATTTAAATATGAAATTTGATTTAAGCCACTCAAAAGCTGAGCGTGAGGCTAATAACGGTGGTGGCGATCAGCTATCCTTGATTGGCTATGCTAACCGAGTTCGATTCGAAGTTGATGGCGGTATTTTGCCTTACGCGAGTGAGTTTGCTTCTGCTAATCCCAATATTTACAGCGGTCAGCAAGAGCTTGACGGTGTTGCTTATAACCCTGCTGTTACGCCCGATGGCGTATCAAACCATTTAGATACCGCCAATAGCCGAGCACATGTAATGCTACGCCGTGGTTGGGCTGTAGAAGATACCGTGGATCAATTTCGCTGGGATAACATTTGGTATAACGATGGCACCTCTGGCCTAGTTTCGGTCAAATTTGGCGCTATGTATTCAACAGAAACTAAAAACCTTGATCGTTGGGACAACGAAGGTGTTGGTATTCACTGTACCTTTTGTGGTTATCCGGATGATCCAAGTATGGATGGCTTAACGCAATTCGTATTTGACGCAGGGGATGACTTTTTAGGTGATGTAAGCGGCAGCGGTCGAATGCCAACGTCATGGCTTGCACACGATGGCGAGGCAAACTTTGCGTACCTTGAGCAAATAGCTGCGGCGAATGGTCAGCCTATTAGTTTTGATGCAGTTAAACGTAATAAGTCGTTTGAGATCACTGAAGATACGTTCTCGTTTTATACAGAGTTCGACTTTGAAGCTGAACTTGCAGGCATGCCTTTATACGCAACAGCGGGCTTTAGATACGAAAGCACTGATGTAAAAGTAAAGGGCACAGATGAGCCGGTTAGTGCATTAACCATTTTAGATAAAACAGAAATGCTCGCTAACTTTGGCGCTGTAGAAAATATTTCAGCAAGTTCAGATTACGAAGCGATTTTACCTAACTTTAGTGTAAAGCTTGAAATAAACGATGAGCTAATAGCACGTGCTGCGGTATCACAAACAATTACACGGCCAACACTCGACAGTATGTCGCCTGTCACAGTAATTGAAACAACTCGCCAAGGCGGCAATTTAACATCGAGTTCTGGTAACCCAGCGCTTGAGCCATTTACCTCTGATAATTTAGATTTATCATTAGAGTGGTATTACGCTGATGCCAGTTATTTATCTGCGGGTTACTTTAGAAAAAATGTTGCTAACTTCATTATTAATACGACCGAAGACTTAACCTTTGAATTGTCTGATGGCGGATTGTTAACTGACCCCTCTACAGGTAACGATGTAGACAACCCTGATGCTGGCGACTCAACGGCTGTATTTACTAATACATTACCAAATAATAGCGAATCGGCGATTGTTGATGGCTGGGAAGTCGCCTTACAACATAGTTTTGATAGTGGCTTTGGTTTTATGGTTAATGCAACATTTGTAGACAGCGATGCAGAGTTAGACTCTGCAGATATAACTCAAGTTTTTGCATTAACAGGCTTAAGCGACTCTTATAATGTGGTTGGCTTTTATGAGAATGGCCCATTTCAAGCGCGTTTAGCTTATAACTGGCGCGATAGCTTTGTACAGTCACTAACACAGCTAAATGGCGATGGTGTAACCATTGTAGAAGATTACGCACAACTTGATGCTAGCGGCAGCTATGACATTACCGAAAATGTATCGGTATTTTTTGAAGGTATTAACTTAACCGAAGAATACGTGCACAAGCGTGGTCGTTTTTCTAATCAATTATTGTTGGTTGAAGATAGCGGACGACGTTTTGCGTTAGGTATTCGCGGTAGTTTTTAACTTTAATTAATAAAGTGGCTTTTACAATTAGTAATAGCCACTTTTTCAATATGCCTTTATAGGTAACAAGTATGAACCAGCAAAATAAAAAAATAAAAACAGTGGTTGTCGTTGGTGGTGGTATAGCGGGCTGGCTAACAGCCGGACGATTAGCGGCGCACCACAAAAGTAATACCCCGGATGGCCTTAATGTTGTTCTCGTTGAGTCTCCAAATGTACCAATTATAGGTGTTGGGGAAGGTACTTGGCCTACCATGCGCAGTACATTAATAGCACTTGGTATTAGCGAAACTGATTTTATACGCGAGTGTGAAGCAAGCTTTAAGCAAGGAGCAAAATTTGCCAAGTGGGTGGATGGCTCCGAGGATGATTTTTATTATCACCCATTAGTTTTGCCACAGGGCTTTTCAAAAACAGATATGGCTGGCCACTGGTTAAATAACACCGCTGAGTCAACGTCTTTTTCAAACGCAGTGTGTTACCAAGAAGCTATTTGTGAGCAAGGACTTGCCCCTAAAACTATTCGCACACCAGAATACGCAGCTATAGCCAACTATGCCTACCACTTAGACTCGGCAAAATTTGCCGTTTTTTTACAAAAACATTGCACGCAGGAACTTGGTGTTAAACATATTTTGGCTGATGTAACACAGGTTAATAGTGCTAAAAATGGCGATATTGCAAGCGTTACCACAAAGCAACAGGGTGAAATTAGCGGTGATTTATTTGTTGATTGCACCGGCTTTTCATCATTGTTATTAGGCGAGCATTATAGGGTTCCTTTTAAGCCGTGCGATGACGTGCTTTTTATTGATACCGCCTTAGCAGTGCAAGTCCCTTATGAGAATGAAGATGAGCGTATTGCATCTCACACAATTTCAACAGCGCAAGAAGCAGGTTGGATATGGGATATAGGATTACAGCACCGCCGTGGTGTAGGTTACGTGTATTCGAGTAAATATAGTAGCGAAGCTCAAGCACGAGAAAAGCTCAAAGCGTATGTTGGCGATAAAATAGAGTCGTTAACAATTAGAAAAATCCCTATTAAAAGCGGCCACCGCTCACACTTTTGGCAGAACAACTGTGTTGCGGTTGGGCTTTCAGCTGGTTTTTTAGAGCCGCTTGAAGCCTCTGCATTGGTATTAGTTGAAATGTCAGCACAGATGATAAGCGAACAACTCCCCCAGACCCGCGATATTATGGATATTACCGCTAAGCGCTTTAACGAGACGTTTACCTATAGGTGGGAAAAAATAATCGACTTTTTAAAACTGCATTATATTTTATCAAACCGTGACGATAACGCATTTTGGCGTGATAACAGAGACCCAAAAACGATTCCTCAAAGCTTACAAGATCTAATGAAGTTGTGGCAATACCGCGCTCCTGCTGATCACGACTTTACAAGTAATAATGAGGTGTTTCCAGCGGCCAGTTATCAATATGTTTTATACGGCATGGGCTTTAAAAGTGATTACAGCACAACTGCCTATATGCTTAAAGACACTGTTTTCGCTAAAAGTCAGTTTGATAAAAATAAGAGCATGATAAACCAAGCAGTCACTAACTTACCTAGTAACCGAGAGCTGCTTAATAAAATTAAGCACCATGGTTTTAGTGCTATCTAGTTTAAAAAATTACACATAAAAACAATAAAGAGACACGCATGGAAAATTTAGTCGCATTAGAGCAAAGTGCTCATCAGCATATAAAAATAGATACACAAAAAGCACAATCACACGCTAAAAATCTTAATATGATCCCCGTAGTTATGGCGGAGCTTAGCCAAATTGCCGTTCAGCAGCCTATAGTTTTTGCAAAAAACTCAGAAACAGGCGAGTTTACACTCAATGCTTTATTAGGCTTTGAGCAACATGAGAACTTGTTTTATCAGCAATCACAGTGGCAGGGCGTATATTTACCGCTTCAGTTACAGCGTCAGCCATTTTTTGTTGGTGATACGCATTCGCAGCAGACGCAATACCCTGTGTGTATTAATTTAAACAGCCCTGCAGTAGTTGATAACTCTGCGCAAAGCGAAAATAATTTAGAACCAATTTATACCCAAAGCGCAGAAGAAAGTGGCTATTTTAAACAAATAAAGCAGTGTTTAGGGCATTTACTACAAGGCGAAATAGACAATAAAAAGTTAATAGATACCTTGTTACAGCATGAGCTACTGCAGCCTTTATCGCTTGAGGTAACGTTTCAGAACAGTCAAAGAACAAAGTTAAACGGCTTATACACTATTAATCAAGAAAGACTCGCACAACTTAATAGTGATCAAATTACGCTTTTACATCAAAGTGCTTTATTACCTGCCATTTATACAGTAATAACCTCACTTGGTCAGATATACCCATTAATAGAGCGTAAAAATGCGGTGCTTAATTTAGCCGATGATTGATTTTACACTTAACAATAATATGCTGTTACAGATACACGCTGTTGGGGAAGAGCAAACCCCAATTATTGTTATTGATGATTTTGTAAATAATGTAGATGCACTTATTAATTTTGCTGTGTTTTCTCAAAACGCCAGAGAAACATTTTGCGCACAAGAAAGTGACTTTTACCCAGGAGTAAGAAAAGCAGCACCGCTTAGTTATATAGAGCAGTTAAAAGCACTGGCGCCAATTATTAATTCACACTTTAATATGGCAGATAAAAGCGAGTTTGATGTAATACTTTCTGCCTTTTCAATTGCATGCACAGAGCCTGATAAACTCAGGCCAATACAAATGCTTCCCCATTTTGACACACCTAATATGAACCAACTTGCTATGGTGCATTTTTTATGTGATGAAACACATGGGGGTACTTCATTTTATAAACATAAAGCCCTGGGGTATGAACGCATAACAAAAGAGCGACTTATCCCTTATAGGCAAGCTATAAAGCAACAAGCCATGGCACAAAAGCTTCATAAAAACCCACATTATATAAATGGCAGCACAGCTTTGTTTGAGCAAATTTTCAGTGTAGAGGCAAAGCTAAATCGGGTTGTTATATATCCAAGCAACTTATTGCATTCTGGTAATATAAATGCGGCTAACGATTATGCTCGCGATCCAATTAATGGGCGTTTAACTATTAGTAGCTTTGTGGTTCTGTGCTGACTATTAATGTGTTGTTTGCAGCGGGTAGACGCTAATTCATATGATCATAAATTGATTTTTATAAATGGTTTTTAGAATTCATATATCTTAAAGTTATAAAAGGGGATTTATTGCCACCTCTTTTATAAAATAAAATACTTTAAATTTACCTAAAATGTTAACAAAAAGATGACAAAGATAAAATAATATTCTACTGTAAGGTTGGCTGTGTATTTTTTGTTCTTCTTAGGGTGAGTGTAAAAATTAAGCTCTACTAAGTTGTATGTTTTCGCAATAAATATACATTTGTAATCTACCTAATTATTTTAATTTATAGGGATAATTTATGAAAAACATTTTAGTTATTACATTAGCAGCAACAGTGCTTTTAGGCTGTTCAGCAACAAGCAATATTTCACTGAAAGAAAAAGACCAAGCATATGCAAAGTACTTGTCTGAAGAAAACTTAGCAGGTGAAGATAAAATCAATAGCTTTAGGTTCAAAGGTTGGAAACCACTATCTGATAAATTTTTAATTATTTCGGCGGCACATAAAAAAGATTATTTGATTGAAACCCAGGGCACTTGCCATGACCTAAATGAATCTCATGGAATTGAGTTAAACCGCTTTTCTAATTTTGTTATACATAAGGAAGGGGATTCAATTTCTACCATTGAACAACCTACAAAAAAATGTTTTATAAAATCGATTTACCCACTTACTGCTGGCCAAACAGAGCATTTAGAAAGTATTGGAAATCCTATCCAAAGTTGAATTTAATAACAACAATAATAGTTGACCTTTTAAGGTCAACTATTATTTAAGAAACGTTGAATAAACGCATTTTTAGTTCTAGATTTAAAATCAAAGCCATGCCAGGTTAATGTTACACCTCGTAAATACCTAAATCATAAACTCTTCAAAGTACTCTTTTTGTAATTCTATAGTCAGTGCTTTAGGGCGAATACCTTGTACTAAGCTGTACACTTCATCCTTTGTGTAACCTGCTGAATTTAAAATAAGCGCAGCAACCAACCCTGTGCGGCCAGTGCCGCCTTTGCAATGTATGGCAATGGTTTGTTTTTGCTGTATGGCTTGTAATATGTCTGTTTTGTGTGTGTTCCAGCTTGATGTAAAAGGCTGTTTGGGTGCTTCGTCGTCATTTATAGGTAAATGAAACCAGGTTATATCGTGCTTATTGCACTCTCTATTAATTGTTTGTACGTTGTTTTTTTCAAGCTCCTTTTGCGGCATAAGCGAAAGTAGCATGTGAGTGCCAGCGGCTTTTAATGTAGCTATTGAATCCGCTAGGTTTTGCGTTTTTGTACCAGGGCAAGGCGTAAAAATAATATTTGCGCCGTTATTGAGTGATAAAACATCGTATGGGTGCGCGCTCATGGTAAGTCCTTTATTTTTAATAAATTTACTATTATACGCTCACTATAGCGTGTTTTAGTTACAAGTTTAAGATTGAATAATAAGCATAAATGCTAGATACTGTTTTTATATACAGTTGTGGCGATGTTATGAAAAAAGAATTACCAGCAAAATACTATTTAGCGCATTTTAGAGAGCTTATTGAGTTTGTAACAAGTAAATGTATGCATTTACTTGAGCCTAAACATAGTGAATTTATTAGTAAAATTAACCAACTAGATGAGCAAAGCCAATGCATGTTGGCGCGTGTGTATTCGCGCAAGCCTTATTTAGTGCAGGCGCAATCGCTTAATTATGAAGAAATAACTTCGCCGCATCAGGCTATTTATACGCTAAAAACAGCGGGTATTTTATATGAGCCAAACGCACAGCATTACAAGCAGCTTATAACGCATTTAACCAAGCCCATGCTGGTGGAGTTACTCAGTAATTACAGTGAGCAAGTAAGCTTTAAGAAAAGCGCAGCTAAAGGGGAGTTGATCACTATTGCGTGCCAATTTTTTAGTGAGCGCGCAGATGACTTAGCCCCTTTATATAGCCAATATGTGATAAATAACCGTGAAGATTATTACGAGTATTTTGAGTTTTTATTTGCAGGGCGCTTAAGTAGTGGCGATGTAAACCATCAAAACCGCTTTGTTATGCGCGATTTAGGGTTAACCGCTACCCGCGAAGGGCACAGCGAGAGCTTATCGCGCTTTAATACACTCTCTGAGGCGCAATCTAATTATGTTTTAAATCGTTACCGTTTAGCGTTTAAAAACATTGGCAAAACAGCCGGTAATACAAAAGATGAAACCTTTGATGACAAAACCCCTTACACCGAGCTTGCGCATTTAGTTTTAGCGCAACCGGCGCATGGCGCACAAGCGCACGACATTAAAAACAAACTGCTGGTTAGGCTGTATAAACAACTTAAAAATACCGATAGCGAACTTGCCTTTAGCCTACTTGAAGGCTGCACCGATTACGCCGAAGCACAAGAAATTCAAATAAGAGAGCAATACCGTTTAGGTAATAAAGAGTGGGTTAAAGCGCAGCTAGAGCAAATTATAGAAAACCCGCTCACCGACGATTTACTGTACTTTGCTGATGACTTTTTAATGCGTAAGTTTAATAAACAAACGCGTTCGCGCTTAAGCACTATGCTAGCCGATACCCAGTGTGTGCTTGAAATTGACGAAATTTACCGAGGCGATGTAGAGCAAGGCGTAAATGAGCATTACAGTGCAAAAGGGTTAACGGTTTTTAATACCGAAAACACCTTATGGCAAAGCTTGTTTGGCTTAGTATTTTGGCACGAGTTATTTATAGAGTCGCCATACCCGCCGTGTAATGAATTTGATATTTACCCGCAAGTTTTACAGCTTGGTAATTTTTATGAAGCACAAAGCACGCAAATTGACGCACGTTTAAAAAGCTGTAGCACTAATCAGGCGCTGCTTAATTTGGTATGTAAACATGCCGCGCAGTATTTTGAGCAGCCCAATGGTTTATTTAGATGGCGCAGCAATTTATTAGAGCCACTAGAGGCACTTATTTTAAACAGCCCGCTTGAAGCGTTAATTGCGCACTTAACGGCAATGAGTAAACACTATTTACAGCTAAAAGACGGCTACCCCGACTTAATGGTTATTAATAATGGCCAAGTACATTTTGAAGAGGTAAAAGCCCCAGGCGATAAGCTTAGGCGCAACCAATTAACCACCATTGATAATTTAAAAAATGTGGGCTTTACAGTACATATTGCTGCAGTTAAGTGGTTTGTAGACCCTAACCGTATTTACAGCGTGGTTGATATAGAAACCACGGGTGGCTTAAAAGGCGGCAACCGCATTACCGAAATTGGCATTGTTAAAGTGCAGCACGGTAAAGTAATTGATACCTGGACGACACTTATTAATCCGCAGCGCCATATCCCAAACTTTATTACTAAATTGACCGGCATAAGCGATGGCATGGTTTACAACGCGCCTGTATTTGCCGATATAGCACAGCCACTACTAGATAAACTCGCAGGCAGTATTTTTGTAGCCCATAACGTGAACTTTGATTACGGTTTTATTAAAAAAGAATGTGAGATTGCAGGGCACTTTTTTAAAATGCCAAAAATGTGCACCGTGGTTGAATCGCGCAGAGCGTTTAAAGGGTTAAAGTCGTATTCGCTTGGTAACCTTAGTGCGCATTTTAATTTAAATTTAACCAGCCATCACCGCGCATTGGCCGATGCTACCGCCACTGCCGAGCTGTTATTGCTGATCCAAAACAGTGAAACGCTAACGCAGTAAACGAGTAATTCATATTTAAGTTCATGAAACTTAAGTAATTAAGTAACGTTATTATAATTT
>OJDI01000571.1_pt1 | contig 14102 bp, 8 predicted proteins | sample 1592601 | NCBI WGS metagenome assembly OJDI01 (sample SAMN05416845, study PRJEB24817) | seawater metagenome | isolation source: Sea water | place: Canada:Atlantic | collected 2013-07 | reverse complement strand
ACGAGATGCTCAGGAGTCTCGTGGGCTCGGAGATGTGTATAAGAGACAGAGCTTGCTGCATGGCATTCACACTGGGCGTGAGTCCCTGGTGTTCCATATGGCTGCAAAGCTCTACCCGCGCCGCTTTTCCTTCACGAGCGGCGCGAATTTGCAGAGCGACGTTGGCAAGGTCATCACAAGGTAGACAGATCTCGATATCAATCATTAATGGATCGCCAATTGCCCTAAATACACATTCACATTTTCCTCGGCCGTACCTTCATTAAACAACATACCGAGTTGGGCAATTCTTTGCTTAGCGAGCGCACTTAGTGATACTTCATAGGTGCGCCAATCTTGCTGACTGTCACTAGGTGTGATTGCGTTTAATGCGAACATGTGTCGCTTAGCGTCAGCAGTTTCCACATACAATGAAAGAGCGTTGACGTCGCCTTTGAGCGTTAACGTCGCTGTATTGTTTTTGGCTAGTAAAAAGTGAGTTTGGTACAAAGGAATGCGTGTTTCTTGTGCGCTGAGCGAGCCTGTGAATACCAAAGAGCTACCACCAGAAAACACTTCTTCAAAGTCATACGCTACCGTCATCGACGGGTTGCCATACACCGCAAATTGCCAAGTAGGTAGCAGATCTTGCTTGCTCATGTCAGTCCAGCCACTTAACACCTGCTGGCCGTTCTCGACCAGCTTTTTACCTTGACCGGTATTAAAATGCGTTTCGAACGGTAACGCATTCACAGTGGTTTTTGCCGGTACGTAACGCCCTATGCCCGGCCAACCGTCAAGGTCATTATTGGCAAGGTTTAAATCGTCTCCCACAAACAAGCGTTGCTCTGTTTGGTAAAAACGTAGCGAGTCTTGGGGATCGTCTTTAAATTTACTAAAAACAGGCGTGTGGGGCTCGCCACTGAAATTAAAATTGAAGTTCGGTGCGAATAGCGCAATAGAGGTAAGCCCTTGCTTCGTATCGCTATCAAATAAATCCTCTAACCACTGGGTCTTACTAAAAGCGCGCTGTGCATTGCGACTTGGCCATAAATCAGCACCAAAATACAAGTCGTAGCCAGAACGCCCCAGTTCTTGGGCAAGCGAAACAGAGCGCTCGACCATGGGTTTGTTCCACCAGTAATTCATAAACATAGCATCAGCACTCGATACACCCTGGTGTAAAAACGCTTGGTTTTTCTCATTCAACTGGTTTTGCCAACGCACCTCACCATTTTCCAGCATAGAGTCATACCAATGGATCTCCATTCCTTGGGGGGCAATAGCCGTTAAATACTGCATAAACGCCAACATTTTCTGGCCCAGTTTTGCCCCGCGACGAGCGTCTTTCTGCCCTTCAACTAATTCATTTTCTGCATCTTTAATGGCAGTTAAGTTAGTTTCTTGATTCATTAGCCAACCGTCAAAACCATAATATTGCGCGATGTCGACAAGTCTATGGGCCATAATAAATCGCCCCTGGGCATCCTGTTTGAGCAAAGCTTCTGCGGTATCAGCACTACCGCCGTATTTAGCGATGGCTAAGAAAATCGAGCCGATAACCTTCACGCCGTTTCGATGGGCGGTGTCAACCCAAGGCCGAGCAGGTATTTGCACCACATGATCAGCCGTACCAGCAAACCAATTGAGTACATCGATTTGCGACCAGTGAGTAAAGTTATACAGATTAAATGTGGCTTGAGTATCCAGGTAATTCGCGAAGTTATTCATGCCGTCAGGTGCGTAGAGCACCTTAACTCGCGTATCTAAGTTTGCTCTGCTGGAGTCTAACTGAGCAGCATGACGCCTGGCTAAAGGTTCTGTGGAGATATTCTGTGTGGAGCTAAATTCGCTTCGTGCAGTCCAGTTCAAGGCTTGCTCAAGAGTTAATGCAAATGGCCCTTGATTTGCACGAATATCGTTACTTTGTGCGTGGCAAAAAAAGGTGCTGCACAGCAATATGCTACACAGAGTTTTGAGCATCATGCGCCTTCCCCCAATAGGTTTTTACCATCAATAAGCTGCTCACCACGAGAATCCTTAACCGCGTAGTTAAACCCAGGTTGAATACAGTACGCTCCGTACTCACCTGCTTTATTCAGGGCCAAGAAGCCTACTTGAAACTCAGCAAAATTATCCAAACGGGTGGCAATTCGCTCCACCGCTTTTTGACAGGCTTCTTGGGGTGAAGCGCCTTGACGCATCAGCTCAACCACAAGATGACAGCCCACGGTTTTCATCATCAGCTCTCCCATGCCAGTGGCAGTGGCAGCACCGACTTCGTTATCCACGTATAAACCTGCGCCAATGATGGGTGAGTCCCCCACCCGCCCTGGTAATTTAAAGGCTGCGCCACTTGTGGTGCAGGCCCCGCTCAAGTTACCTGAAGTATCCAGCGCTAACGCGCCAATGGTGTCGTGATTTTCAATGTTGATTTGCTTCTTCTGCTGACCCGAATGACGCCACGCCAACCAATCTTGCTTAGACTGTTCGGTAAGTAAATTTTGCTGAGCAAAACCTTGCTCTAAAGCGAATTTTTTAGCACCCGCGCCCACTAACATTACGTGGGGCGTATCTTCCATTACTTTGCGCGCAACCGAGATGGGATGCAGAATGTCTTGCAGGTAAGCCACCGAGCCACAGTTCATGTTTTCGTCCATGATGCAGGCGTCAAGCGTTACATTACCCTCACTGTCTGGGTATCCACCCAAACCAACCGTTCTAACCAGGGGATCGGCTTCCGGCACACGCACTCCTTGCTCAACAGCATCCAATGCGCGCCCATTTTTTTTGAGTACATCCCATGCCGCTTTATTTGCGGCGAGTCCATGTTCCCAGGTTGATATCACTACGGGTTTATTGATTTTTTCTGCTCTAGCGAAAGCAGTTTTACTGCTCGCGGCAAAAGCACTCCCGATACTGCTTAGCAATGATAATTTTAAGAACCCTCTGCGCGTGGCTGTCATAATCTATCCTCTTTGAGCCGCTTATATGTAGACTGTTTATCCGTTTGGCTTGTGCTGCTTTGCCAGTAACATGGCACCATATTCTGCTGAAGCTTTGCCTGGTACTATGCATTCGCGTATTGATTTCTTCAGGCGGCTTTGCAAGCGCTGAGCTACGCTACCCACTAAGACAATCTCTTCGACTCCCAAGTCATTGAGGCGCAAAATAACGCGCTGCAAAAATTCAGTTGCTTGCTCAATAATCGCTTTCGCTAACAAATCCCTTTGCTCTGCATGGGCGAACACCAGTGGTGCGAAGGTCGCAAATTCAGTAGAACTTGCATGATTTAAGCGACTCGCCAGCGTAAGCACGTCTTCGTGCTCTGTCATGGCCGCAAGCATACTGGTGTGCGGGCCAATACCGTCATGAGCTAGCAATACTGATTTCACTGCTTGAAGCCCTAACCAAGCACCACTGCCCTCTGCATTGATGGGAAAACCATAGCCACCGATGGCATGCAGCTCATTTTTAACCTTACCTAAAGCGCTGAAACCTGTGCCTAATATTATCACCCCGCCATCTTGGCCTTGGTGCATACCAGTGACGGCGGCATGTAAATCAGTTGTGCAGTAAAAGGAATGAAATGGATGCCGCCACTGCTCCATGGCGTGTTGTAGGCTAGGTAGATGCAAACCCGCAACTCCGGCTCCAACACACAGTTGATTCAAACCAACATGAGTTAAAGATGCTGTTTTTAGGGCTGATTCGGCAGCTTTAACAATGGCATTTTGGGCAATTTCCAGTCCATTTACAGGGTTGCTTGGCCCACTTATTCCCGTGCCGAGTAATTGCTGATCATGGCTGTACAGAGACGCTTTGCATTGTGTACCACCTGCATCGATCCCAAGATAATAGTATTCAGCCATAGTGATTATTTTCTTTTATGCGTGGTCTATGTGGAACAACAAAAGCCCACTATCACAGATAGCGGGCTTTCACCTAGGTCCTGCGCTTATTCAGCCGGGCCAATTAACTCGATTTCTGCAATTTGCATTAAATTGCTGTCACCTTTGTTTTTGCTGATATTGATACGGTAGCTTGAGTAAGCAAAACCGTTACGCATTTCAAACAATTTGCGCTCAAATCGAGCATCAAAGCTTTCGCCTATCCACGATTCGACTTCTTCCCAAGTGGCCCCCCCGTCATTTGAGCCTAAAACTGTGAAGTTTTCAGGATCACGCTCTGGTGAGTCATTGGCACTGGTGATCGCAATACTATTAACGATACGTGGTGCTACGAAATCAAGCTGTACCCAGGCTGGGTCTTCAGCAGTGGGTACGCCACCGTTGTCTAACCATTTGGTTTGCGTATCATCGTCAAAGGCCATCGTTTCGGCTTCGTTGTCACTAATGCGCGCCCGGCCGGTGATCGTGGTGCCTGCATCAGATGAAATATCAACAGAAGCAACCTGTGGCCCAATAAGCTCTATTTCAGCAATTTGCATCAAGCTGGTATCGCCTTTGTTTTTGGTGATGTTAAAGCGATAAAAACTAAAACCAACATCATTAGAAAACGAATATTGCTTGCGCTCGAAGCGCTCATCAAAGCTTTCACCTAACCAACTGGCTAGCTCGGTCCAATTTTCATTGTCGTTTGATGCCCAAACTGCAAAGTTTTCAGGGTCACGCTCTGGGGCATCATTGGCACTGGTTAGGGCCAATGTGTTCACGGCTGCGGCTTCAGGTAAGGCAATCACTACCCAAGACGGTTCTTCTACCGACGGAACACCGCCGTTGTCTAACCATTTGGTTTGCGTGTCGTTATCGAACGCCATAGTACCTGCCTCACCGTCGCTGATGCGCGCGCGTTCAGTGTACGTTACGTCTAGGCCGTGACTGTGTTGAACACTTGGCATTTCAGGACCAATCAGCTCAATTTCAGCCAGTTGCATTAAGCTGGTATCGCCCTTGTTTTTAGTGATATTCAGCCTGTAGCTGCTGTACGCCAGCGCATTGCTCGCGCTGAACAACTTACGCTCGAAACGCTCGTCGAATGACTCACCAAGCCAATCACCGATAACCGTCCAAGTTGTGCCACTGTCATTTGAACCAACGAGAGTAAAGTTCTCAGGGTCGCGCTCTGGTGCATCATTGGCACTGGTAATGCCAAGCACATTAACAGCAACCGCTTCAGGGAAGTCCACTTGTACCCATGAAGGGTCTTCAACCGAAGGAACACCGCCGTTATCTAACCATTTGGTTTGAGTGTCGTTATCAAACGCCATGGTTTCTGCCTCACCATCACTGATACGTGCACGGCCAGTAATCGAACCTGTACCAACCGGGTCTGTGTGATCTGTACTTGCGTAAATAGGCCCAACCAGCTGAATTTCAGCCAATTGCATTAAGCTAGTATCACCTTTGTTTTTAGTGATATTCAGACGATAAAACGAATACGCTAACCCGTTAGAGAACGAGAATTCTTTACGCTCAAAACGCTCATCGAAAGATTCACCTAAAAAGCTTGCCACTGTTACCCAGTTTTCGCCGTCATTAGACGCCAATAAGTCAAAGTTTTCAGGGTCGCGCTCTGGCGCATCATTGGCACTGGTAATGAACACACTGCTCACCGCATGGGCTTGGGCAAACTCTACCTGAACCCAAGCTGGGTCTTCAGCAGAAGGCACACCACCATTGTCTAACCATTTGGTTTGCGCGTCTTTATCAAACGCCATGGTTTCCGCTTCGCCATCACTGATGCGCGCACGCCCTGTGATAGTGGCACCCGCTAAGTTTTCAGCTGTGGTTACTTCTTGAACTGGGCCACTGCTATCATTAGAAAGTGCAAACGATAAGCCAAGGTCAATCACGCTGTCGGCTGATACACCTAATTCAGACAAGAAAGGCACTGCACTGACAGAAGCAAGTAAACGCTCTCGAATAGGTGTCAGGGCAGTTGTATCACCCTCGATAGCCGTGGTAATAGCGGTATTAACTGCATCAAACTGCTCGTTAAAGCTTTCGGTTGCTGCGATGTTAGCAAATGCGGCATTGGCCAGTGACAAAGTGATGATTGCTGGAGATGCCAATACATCCGTACACTCATCAATAGTCACTTCATTACCTTGTGCATCTGTTGAGGTCACAGGAGTACAATCTTCACCCATCACAAAGTTATCGTAAGACTCTGCACTAATTAAGGCTGTTTCAAACAAGTTCACTCCTGATGTCGCCACACCCAGTGCGCGAAGCGCCAACTCAGATGCGATAATGGCTTGGGAATCAAACAATACTTGTTGGGTAATATTCGCGCCTCCAGCAACAGCACTTTCCACTATTGGCGTGGCAATAGTAGTCAATGCGTTTGCTTGAAAAGGCACGCTACTGCTGTTTGCTGCTGAACCGTAAGGCACGTTCACAAAAGACAAAGAATTAAGCACTGTCCCTGTTAGCGGCTCGCCACTCAGTTCTTGGCCTAATGCTACGCCAGCGCAATCAATAGCATCACACATCATGCTGGTGGCATCGGTTGCAGTTACGGTTAATTTAAATGGGCTGTTGATACCAAACCCAAGATCACTTTGAACGATTACGTTAACATTTCCCGACGCATCAGTTAATTCACCACTGGTAATAGTAATGGGTGAATTGTTCATCTGTTCAACACTGATTTGGGCGCTATCAAGGCGACCTTTGACAGCCACACCAGCAAGGGTGGCTTCAGTGGTAACGCGAGTGTCTACTGCATCACTTGGATTAGGATCATCGGCACCGCCGCCACAACCGTACAAAGTGCTCATTGCCATCAGCATGGCCACTGTGGTTTTATTCATTTTGAGCTTATTCATTATTATTCCTCTATTCAATCTGTCTTTTACGTTTCCATTTAACCGACGCTTGCGAGCCGGCCTGACGTATTAAAATCTGTAGTTGATGCCTGCAAAGAAGCGACGCCCGCTGTACGAGTTAGTTAAGAAGCGTACTTTGGTGTCATCCCCTAAATGGACGTAATCTTCTGATTTAGTCAGATTGATAACCGAGGCGCTCAAGGTAATATCTTCGTTTATGTTGTAGCTGGCGTTTACGTCAACTTGATCATAGGTATCGCTGTAGCGGTTGATATCCCAATCTTCGGCCAGCACACCAATTGTGGGGCCTCTGCGGTTATATGAAACGCGCAGGCTGTAATCGTCATTTTCATAAAAGGCCGAGAAGTTACCTTGATATTTTGAGCTGCCCGTTAATGGCGACTCCCCCACTAAGCGACCATCAGCCTCAACGGTAGCGGCGCTGGTGATATTTCGCGTGTAGTTACCCGATACGCCAAAGCCGTTTTCAAAGAAATGCTGGAATGAGAACTCAACACCTTTTGATTCAGCATCTGTGCCGTTGGCCGCGGTGTCGAAATCGCGTACCAATATGTCACCACCAACATTGACCGTACCGCCACCTGACTCAACCAACGTAAACGTTTGATCAGGAACGCTGCTGTTCACATCTAAAGTGAATGGTACGACGAAGTTATCGATATTTTTCAAGAACACAGCCAAGCTAACTCCAGACCCTTCACCGTAGTAATACTCTAGTGATAGGTCATATTGAACTGATTCAAGAGGACGTAGAGATGAGTTACCACCACTGCCTGTCCATCCTTCACTGTCGCGAAGGGGGTCGTAATCGGGGCGGTCGCTAGAGTCTGCTTCCCACTCGCTTGAGTTATAGGTCAATGTTTGGAACTGGCCTAAATCCGCATAGTCAGGGCGTGACAACACTTTTGCTGCTGCGCCGCGCAGAACCCAATCATCATTGATATCCCAGGCGATGTTAAAGCTAGGCAATACGTGGCTGTACGAATTTTCTTTAGGGTTAACAATCACATCGCGCACAATACCGTTAACTTGAGCAACATCCTCTCCGTCAAGATTGACGCGGTCTAAGCGAAACTCCAAACGGTCACTTGCGGTGTTTGTATTAACTGTGTCAACAAAGCGTACGCCAAAGTTACCGCGAAAGTTTTCCCAACGATAATCGGCTTGCACGTATGCGACTTTTACTTCTTCTTCTACATCATAGACAAAGTCGGGTTCAAAACGGGTATAACGTTGGAAGTTGCTCTGCAACTCGTTTTGATATTTGTTCCAATTAACAACTGGGAACAAATTCGTATTGATTGACCCACCTAAGTTTCCTAAAGGCTGATCAGCAATAACAGTGGTAAGCAGCGGAATACCGCCATTACGTGAGTAATCATCATCCAGAGTGATCCCGCCAGGACGTGCTTCCCCAGCTGCGATATCAAAATCTTTGTCTAGATAGTAGGTATTACGTGTATCACGATGTATAGAGCCTTTACGATACTTCACACCGAAACGCAAAGTTTCAACTATGCCCCAGTCAACAAACCAATCCGTGTCAATCTGGGCGTAATCTTCTTCTTGAGTCCCGCCCACAAAGCTTGAATCTGTTGCACCTATATCTGCTTCACCGCCTTCACCAGCTTTTAAACGATTGAACATTTCAGGATCAATATTGGTGACTAGGTTTTCGTTTTCAAAACGCCAGCCCCAATAATCTGCCGTGCTACCAGAATAATACGCGGCACGATACTTTTCAGTTGGTCCACCTTCAGCTTCAGTGTGCCCAGCAACAAATTTCACATTGAAATCGCTGCCTTCGTATTCCATGAAAAAATCGAAGGTGTCAGACGTAGACTCTTCAACCACATATTCGCCGTTCATACGAGGAATTTGCGTATCTAGCGCTTCTCCTGAGACACCTCTGGCGTAGTCGATACCTGTGACATACTGCGCTTCTGCATCAACGTAAACGTCAGTCCAGAATTGGTTGGTATCATGCCACTCAGGGTATTCAAGTTGGTGTAAAATCGAGTCTAAGCCGAGTTTGAATTGAAAGTAGTTGAAGCCAACTTCTAAATTGTCAGTGGGGCGCCACTGCGCAGTAAACTGCACACCAGTGCGCTCGCGATCTTCTTCTAATACTTCTTGAACTAAACTTTGGCGCGCATACCCTTGGGCGCCGCCTTCAATTTCTTGACCATTGCGACGCTCGGTATACAAAAAGTTTTGATTGATGATATTGACTCGAGAAGTCTGAGTGCGGTTGGTTCTGTCTTGCTGCGTAAAGCCCACCAAGAAACCAAAGTCTTCTTCGTCAGTCTTCCAAGAATAGATACCACTTAGCTGAGGCTCGTAGGAATCAGTAATATCTGCATAAGTGTATTCTAGGCTAACAACACCCGAGTTTTTATCCATGTCTAGCGGTTTACGGCTATGCACTATGACCGTACCACCAATGCCGCCTTCATCGAGGCGCGCTTCAGATGATTTAAATAACTCGACCTTACCGACTAGATTTGAAGGCAGAAGCTCGTAAGAGAACGAGCGAGATGGATTACCAGAAGACGCCGCAATAAAGTTACCGTTTAATTGGGTAAACGTCAGGCTAGGGGATAAACCACGTATGCTCACACTTGAGCCTTCTCCGCCGTTGCGTTGAATAACAACACCAGGTACACGCTGCAAAGAATCAGCAACATTCTTGTCCGGGAATTTACCAATATCTTCAGCAGTTATCGCATCAACCACCGCATTTGAAAGCCGTTTAATCGCCAAGTTTTCTGCCGCTGACGCGCGAATACCACGGACCTGAATCACTTCGGTTTCAGCATCGCTGGTTTGTGCAGCATCTTCAGTTTGTTGCGCCATGGTGTGTGCAGGGACCATTCCCAACCCACAGACAACCGCGAGACTGAGTATCGATTTAGCAAAGATTTTGTCACTGGTGTTGTTCATATGTGTATTCCTAATCGCCATCGGATGTTTCCGCTTAATCAAATGTAACCGTGAACATCGTGTACCGTTTGTTTTAGTAACTGCTTATTTTTTCGTTGTTTTACGCTTATTACAGAACATTTAATTGGAAATTTTACTCCCAACAAAATGTAATCGATTACAATTTACCGGAAAAATATAGAGCCACTCTAAGAGCATGTCAACAACTTAAGCTAAAAAACATACAAAAAATTAACAAAGTGACGGCGAGCATTTATTAGGATACGGGTTGAAGGCCCGATTAAAAGTTGACGTTAAAGGGGAGCCGGGCCGCTACTTTGACGCTCAAGCAGTTGAAAAGGCAACATTTCGCTACTACGAGTCAAAGGAACACCGTTGATCACATCGCTGAGGATTTCCATCCCTCTGCGACCCATTTCGTAAGCGGGTTGATCTATTGTTGTTAATGGCGGATTCATAAAAGCAGAGACTTTTACATTGTCGAACCCGACCACTGAAATGTCTTCCGGCACACTTAATCCTTGCCGGTGAATTTCATGCATGGCGCCAATGGCAATATCATCATTAAAACAAATGACAGCGCTAGGTCGATTAGGCTTTGCCAATAATTGACGCATCCCCTCGATACCATTTTCGATGCTATAGCTTTGCCCAACTATCATGTCTTCATCAAATTCGATGTTTTCTTCAGTCAAGACGCTGCGTAGTCCGTAGAGGCGATCTTTATGAATTTGGCTGACAACTTGACCCACAATTACAGCAAATTTGGTGTGACCGTAGCTCACCAAATGGTGGGCCAATGCTCGGCTGGCTGCATAGTTATCAAGTGCAACAACTGGATACTTTTTATCAGAGTGGATTCGCTCACAAACACTGACCATAGGGATAGTTTCAGCTAATTTGGCGTCATCTTCATTAAAAGGGAAGGAATGATCGAGTTGAATTAAACCATCTGCCCGATTAGTCAGTACCATAGAGGCATAATCACTTTCGCGCTTGCTGTCACCTTGAGTATCACAAAGTAACACAGTAAAGCCGCGCTCTTGAGCCGCTTGCTCAATTCCACCAATGATGCGCATAAAAAACGGGTTGATTAAATTAGGTACCAAAACAACAATGGTATTGGTTCGGCCAGTTTTGACACTGGTTGCCAACCAACTTGGTCTGTAACCCGCTTCTTTAACGGCTTTCATCACCTTTTCTTTGGTACGGGCGGTGACCATATCTGGCATCTTAAGTGTACGTGATACGGTTGCGGTTGATACGCCTGCAAGCTCACTTACTTTTTTAATATTGGTCATTTACGACTTCCGAAAATCAAGCCCGCATTGGGCCTTGGTTATTTAATTGCACCGTTCAAGCAATCTCTTACCTAATGTAAATACCTGAATATGTAAATAATATCAATGGTGAGATAAAAGTAATTATTGTAATCGATAACAATAATACTAGAAAACAACCTATGAATGGCTAAATATTGCTTATTTTGACTTTTTATTGGACATAACACTAGACCAGCAAATTGTAATCGATTACAATTTTACAAAGCATTAACTTTTGTCTTAGGTGTTCTGTTCAAGGCAAACTCAAAATATGAAGTGAAACGGTGGCAATAACATGTCACAGAAATTGACTTTCGTAGGTATAAACAAATGAATTATAAGATTATTTTCACCATTCCTGCATTGCTACTACTGGCCGCCTGTAGCGCCTCCAAAGACAGCAAAGAAGCTGAATCAGTGGCCGTTGCGCCTTCGGTAGATCTAGTCGATTATGTTAATCCGCTCATGGGAACTGACTCTAAGTTCAGCTTATCGAACGGCAACACCTACCCGGCTATCGCAACACCATGGGCAATGAACTTTTGGACGCCGATGACAGCGCCGATCGGTGACGGTTGGACCTACAAATACAATGACGACCAAATTCGCGGTATAAAGCAAACTCACCAGCCAAGTCCTTGGTTAAACGACTACGGCGCATTTTCATTGATGGCCGTCACCGGTGAAATGAAATTTAACCAAGACGAGCGCGCCTCTTGGTTCTCGCACAAAGCTGAGCAAGCCAGTCCAGATTATTATAGTGTGTACCTTGCTTCTTTCGACGTAACCGCGGAAGTAACACCCACTGAGCGCGCCGCGCAATTCCGCTTTACGTTTCCAGACAGCGATAATGCCTATATCGTTCTAGATGCCTTTGACAAAGGCTCTATGGTGAAAATTATCCCAGAAGAGCGAAAAATAATCGGTTATGCGCGCAATAATCACGGTGGCGTGCCAGACAACTTCCATAATTATTTTGTGGCCCAATTTGATAAAGACTTCGACATTAGCCGCACTTGGACAGATGAGTACCAATTAAATACAGATGCTATTCAAAGCGAAGGCGAGCACGTGGGTGCAATTATTGGTTTTAAAACCAAACGCGGTGAGAAAGTATCAGTAAAAATTGCTTCGTCTTTTATTAGCCCAGAGCAGGCGCAATTGAATTTGGATCGAGAAATTGGCCAAGACACCTTCGAAACAACGCGCGAAAAAGCGCACAAACATTGGCAACGTGAACTAGCACGCATCGAAATCGCGGATGATGATAAAGACAACCTACGCACGTTTTACTCGGCTCTTTATCGTGTTCTCTTGTTCCCGCGAAAGTTTTACGAGTACAACGAAGCCGGTGAGGTTGTGCACTACAGTCCATACAACGGTGAAGTATTGCCAGGTTACATGTTTACCGATAACGGGTTTTGGGACACCTTTCGCGCAGTATTTCCTTTCTTTACATTGATGTACCCAGAGCTAGATGCCCAAATAATGGAAGGCTTAGCGAATACATACAAAGAATCAGGCTGGTTACCTGAGTGGGCAAGCCCGGGGCACAGAGGCGTTATGATTGGTTCTAATTCTGCGGTAAATATCGCTGATGCCTACCTAAAAGGTATAACCAACATCGATATTGATACCCTGTACGAAGCTATCGTCAAAAATGCGCAAGTGGACGAAGGCCGTCCCGTTAGTTCAGTCGGCAGAGAAGGAGTCGATTATTATAACGAACTAGGCTATGTACCTTACGACGTTGGCATTCATGAAAACGCAGCACGCACCCTTGAATACGCCTTTGCCGATTTCAATATTTATCGCCTCGCTGAGCGCCTAGGTAAAACCGAGGATGCTGCCAAGTACAAGCAGAAAGCCCTGAATTACAAACACTTGTTTGATAAAGAAAGTGGATGGATGCGCGGTAAAAACGAAGACGGCAGTTTTCAAACCCCGTTTAACCCGTTGAAGTGGGGTGATGCTTTCACCGAAGGCAATAGCCTGCACTACACCTGGTCTGTGTTTCATGATATCTCAGGTTTGAAAGACATGATGGGGGGCGATCAAGCCTTCGTGAATAAACTTGATAGCGTGTTCAGCATGCCACCGACCTTCGACGATTCTTATTATGGCTTTACGATTCACGAAATTCGCGAAATGCAGATTGTGAATATGGGCAACTATGCCCATGGTAACCAACCTATTCAGCATATGAGTTATTTGTACAACTACGCTGGCCAGCCGTGGAAAACTCAATACCACGTGCGCAACATCATGGATAAACTTTACTCAGCCACACCTGATGGTTATTGCGGTGATGAAGACAACGGCCAAACATCCGCCTGGTACGTATTCAGCGCCCTTGGTTTTTACCCTGTTGCACCCGGTAGCGATGAGTACGTGTTAGGTAGCCCACTGTTCGACAAAGCCACGTTGCATTTACAAAACGGCGAACGCTTTACCATTGAAGGGCGCAACAACAATAAGAACAATGTCTACGTGGATAGCGCAAAACTAAACGGTAAAGCGTTTAATAAAACCTTTTTGTCTCACCAGCAAATACTGCAAGGTGGCGAACTATCGTTCGACATGACTAACCAGCCAAATAAAGTGTGGGCCACCAGTAAAGACGCGGTCCCCTATTCTATGTCTACCGCTGACGCTAATCCCCATTAATCAACGTGTCAGCTTCGGCTGGCACTTTTAAAGAGTATAAAATTATGGCAGGACCGATTACACAATCATCCGTATCTTTGAGCGAACCGGTTAAGAACAGTCACTTTGCCTTTGCCGCTATGACTACTTTGTTTTTTATTTGGGGCTTTATCACCGCCTTAAATGACATCCTTATTCCTCATTTAAAGGCGGCGTTTGACTTAAACTACACGCAAGCCATGCTGGTCCAGTTTTGCTTCTTTGGTGCTTATTTCATTATCTCGCCGTTTGCCGGCAAGTTGATTGAAAGAATTGGCTATATTCGCGGCATCATCACAGGTTTAGTTACTATCTGTCTCTTATACACATCTCCGAGCCCACGAGACTCCTGAGCATCT
>OJDI01000566.1_pt1 | contig 14236 bp, 11 predicted proteins | sample 1592601 | NCBI WGS metagenome assembly OJDI01 (sample SAMN05416845, study PRJEB24817) | seawater metagenome | isolation source: Sea water | place: Canada:Atlantic | collected 2013-07 | reverse complement strand
TCTACACACTGCATATCGTCGGCAGCGTCAGATGTGTATAAGAGACAGTATTTATCTAGGTCAGAGTACAGATTAAAGCCTGGCGATAATACTTGACAACCGTATGTAAAAGCAGTGACACATCGATTTAAACTTTTAACCGTACTGAAACTCTGATAATTTACAGGAATAAAACATACGGATGCTTCTTTTAAAATTTCTTTTTCAGCTTTTTCAGACCACAATTCTATCGAAATACTATCGCCAAATGAGCGTAAAGCTTTCAGTGTATTTGGCTTTAAAGACCTAAGGTTAGTCAGCACCGTTAATTTTAACTTAAAAGGTTTCGTTTTAAGTGGTAATAATTGTTGCTTAAAGGCAATCAAATCATTCAATCCAACCTTAAAGTCTGGGTTATCGCCCATCCCGAACCATACAACATTTAAAACTTTTGTCTTTTCGATTTGTGATTTTTTACCAATAAGCAAATCATCAACTTCTGAAAACTCTTCGATGTCGATAGGATCATTTAGAATGTGTATTTTGCTTTCTTCGAAATAAAGGCTAGCAACTTTTTTCATATTTTCAGTTGAACATAAAGCAAAGTCACATATCATTGATAAATTATTCAACCAATTTCTTAATCTTACGAATCTGGCATCGTATTTTTGACTAAAATAATCATCAAATAGGTCTACACCGATTACCTTACCAGCATCTTTGGCCGTATGAGCTAATACGACCGCACTGCTCGAATAACATTTGCTAATTATATATACATCGTGGCTGTTGCAAGCATCCTTTAAACAATCATTTAATTGAGAAAAACACAATAAATAGCCGTTATCTTCATAATACTTTCGTAATCGCATATATCTAATGCGAGCACCCGCTTGTTCTAAATATGCTTGGCTTGGTATTACTATGCAAAGAGTTTTATACATTAGTTCAACCTCACCCACATTTGGTCAGAATTGTTTAAATTCATATCTATGTTGTTTGATGTAGTATTTACCGATATCATCGGGAACATCTCTACTTTGGAACTAAGAGCATCAAAACATAATCGCCGATTATTCTTGTCATATTTAAAGTAATTTAAAGTTGTAGTTTTCAGTAAATGATTATCCAATAAAGCAACCTTAGTATTTGCTGAGTCAACATAAAGAATTTTATCTTTTGAGTTAACACTTAAAGAATAACTTTCAAAACTTTGAAGGTCATTGACCAAAGCTGACATCCCTGGCAAATTTTTAATATCTTTTCCTTTTCTTTGTACACTACATTCTTGAGGTATCACCAGACTACTTGCTCCCGTCTTAGTTATTAGCATGTAATCTATATACGATCTAGAAAAAGGCGAAATGTCGTCCATCACTATTAAAGATCGATTTTCTAAGACATTTTCAAATACTTTTGATAGATCCTCTAATTCATGTTCTTCACAACTAATGAGTGTTACCTTTTTTCCAAAAGAAAAAATTTCGTTTAATACTGAATTCGGAATTGCGTCTAGAATAATCAGGTACAAATGATAGTCAAAAGTAAACTCTTCCAGAATAGCCGCTATGTTGGAAACTGAGACTTGGCTATCAATAAATAAAACAACTGCTAGATCTTCTATAGAACAAGGTGGTACATCAAACACTGCAAGGGTTGGAATTAGTCTATTACAAACAGAGACATCTACTTCATCATTAGTGAGGATAAATAGTGGATTATATTCTTTTTCGACTAGTTCTTTTTGATTTGCGAAAGAGAAAAGTGAGGTCTTAGAAGACTCTATATCTTGAACATAGATAAAATGTTCTGCATCAACACTTTTCCCAAGAGCTAACCAAATCATGCTTCTAATTGAAAGCCTAGCTGCTAAAAAACTGTAGCTTGCGAGCAGATATTTATTATGGGCACATTCAGTTTCTTGTTGGATATTTAGGTCTCTATATATTACTCGTTCATGTTCACTAGTCTTGTTTGACGCGCAATAAACGTATCGAATACCAAATGACGCTATAAAATCAATATACTCCCTATCAAACAAAACATTATTGACGTCGAATCCTTCGAGGTTAATGATCAACTCGGTAGTTTCCGGATTACCAATCTCTTTAGACAGTCTATATAATGTAGAACCGAATTCAGAAGCGGATACAAGGTAGCTATCGAGCGAGCAATGAAAACACAACTCGTGAAAGTGCTCCCCTCCCCTTAATAAACTAATATAGGGAAAAGTTAGAAATGAAATTTCAGAACCATCAACAACCTCAATTATCAAACTTCCGTACTTACTGGGAAAATCTACGTCAACGTACATACATCGAGGTTTGCGATAAATAGCGGTCTCAACTAGATTTTCCGCACTTAACAAATAATGAACCCTAATATAGGTTTCGCTATCTTGAGCCATGAGGTTTTGATGTAGAAAAATTCTTAGCGAACTAGAGTCGATCAACTTCACATCTTTTACATACTTTTCCGCACTTATAGAGTGCGAAAGTGAAAACTGGCTTATCGTGGTTTCGTATTCACTGGTACTCATTACTTCGTAAGTCAATTCGGGGCCATAAAGAGTTTTATTATCAAACGAAGTATCAAAAACACCGAAGTCTCTAGAGGGGTAATTATCAAAACCTTCCGAATAAAGTATGCGTTCGTTTCCCAACATTCTTTTTGCAAAGCGCGAAAAACTTACTTGACGACCTTCCCTACGACCAGCAACTATATAGTGATACAATGCGTTTTTTTCATTTATTCTAACGTCTTGGTGATTGTTTAAGTAAAAGGAAGTCGAAAAAGCAGGGCAAGGATCGTATTCATTCATCACACCTACAGTACAAAAATGCAGTCCCAATGACTCTACTGCTATTTGCTCAAGACCATACGTCTCTCGATACCAGTTTCTATTAAACCATTTACTATTACTGATTAAATTTGCTTTTTTGAGCGTTTGTCTATCGGGTCTAAAGGAGTGAAAGTTTTTTTCTATTTCCGTAGCTGACGCCAGCAATGATATTTCGATTCTGTCATATTCTACTGTTCCACCTAAAACGATTTCAACAGGATGAACTAACCCTCTGATTTCCCTTGAAAATACCTTTTTATTCAGCTCTGTACTAAAAAATGGATGTGGGTCCAATTTTAAAACTTCGCCAAAAACCAAATAATACTTAATTAGATTTTCGACAGACAATTTACTTACGTCATATTTTTCTTTAAACCATTCTTGATCAAACCATTGACTATCACGTAAAACTATTCCAAGGCTAGTCATTTTGTGAGATAAAGATAGCCGCTCTAACATTTTTTGAATATTGGAGTTATCGAAATCTTTGGATACATCTATTTCACGTCCCTCGAACCTTCCATATTCTAAATAATGGACGTATGGATTTAAATTTAACTTTAAAATATCTGGGTATTTTAAAAAATAAGATGAACATGAAAACGCTGGAGAAGGATCGTATCCTTGCATATAACCAGTTTTCAAAAAATTTTCTAGGCATTTCTCTTCGCTCAATTCTGATTTAAAGTAAGTTTCAGAATACCATTTCGCTTGAAAAAGCCCTATCGATTGAATCAAAACCATATGGCTATTACAATCAGTGCCAGAAGACGACTTTACACCACCTAACGATTCAGCTAAACGTCTGGATGAAAAAAGCGATCTTTTTTCATACTGCCCATGAGTTAAGTAATGGATAAGTGGATTTAAACCCGAATCTCTCACATCTGGGTATTTATCAATATATAATTTCGTGGAGAAGTCCGCACTTGGGTCATTACCCAATTTATAGCCTAAAGTCAGGTAGTGATATTCGGGTAAGCATTTTTTAGGATCAAACTGCTCTTCGTATTTTGTTATGTACCAATTTGTATCAAAGAGTTCAGACGCTTTTAGTAAGCGAATCTGATTTTTCCTTTTGAAAAACAAAGAAATTCGAGATTTTATGTAATTATTCATTAGACCTAGGTGCTTTTTCTAACCAATGGGGTGCCGTTCAATTAGCTCAACATTAATTTTTCGCAATAAAATTAATTCTAATTCCACGGTTAATTTTTATCTAATAGCTCTTCATCGCATTCAACATCTGCTACCGATGGGCTTGACTTAACATTAGTATCAATGGCTTTCGTGGCAACCATATCAGCGTGAGAGTGGTTTGCGTCTGTAGCATACTTAAAAAAGAGGCTCATAACGTGGTCGACACCTACTTCCAAGACAGAGCGTAAATCTTCAGAGTAATACTGCCCTCGATTGAAGTTTCCGGTTATAATTTCAAAAGACGGGAAGTAAAAAACATTATCGAATTTGTTAGTGATACTCTCTGCCGATACTCTTAAAACAGACTTTGAATAAGTAGTTGCAGATAAGACGTGAGTGTCGGTTCTAGCTGTCGCCATTAAAGGTACAGGCGAAACCGTCAGAATAACTTTTACTTTAGGATTAACGCCTATTAATAATGAAATGAACTGACTCATATCACTTTCAACGTCCTCTACCGTCTGATTATAAAATTCGTAATCTTCTTTGTTATACTCACCACCTTCTACGCCTGGACAGATTGGGAAAACTGCACCGTCAGCTTTGCTTCTCCAACATTCTGTAAGCCCCATTGTGAAAACAAAAACGTCTGTGGTCTCGAACATTTTCCTGACAAGTTGTAAATGCGTAGCTCGATCTAACAGCATACTAGCTTCTGATTCGAAACCTCCGGGTTGAATATTTGGCCTGAATGGATCTCTATACGAACCATCACTTGCTCTCCATGCAGGTTCAATTGGAGAGAATAATCCAAATGCTCGTTTGAAAAGTTGAAACAGCTGTCGAGCAGTGTACAAATTTCCGTATCTAGCCGAAAAAGTACCATAGTTGTATGTATTTAAGGTCTCTGAGTCGAAAATCTGATGACCATTTTCTGGTACATAGTAATTAAAGCCAGATTTACTTAACCGTCTTGCAATGTGCTGAGCAAAGCAGCTACCCGCTGTAGCTACTTTGGTATCTCTATTTATCAATTGAGGGAAGTCAACTACAGGGTCGACTTCATGAGCAGGTAACTTAGCAATTGAGCGCTTCCAAAAAGCATGATCCTTTAATAATCGGTATGGGTTACTTTTCATAGACAACTTCCTTAAATTTAATCTATTAGACTCTTCAAATTGGCGACCATGATTTCTGCAAAATCTTTATTCGCATGCGTTGCATCATTTGCATAGTACTTTTCATCTAAGAACCCGTCACTGTCAGTAACAACACCAGGAAGTTCAACAAATGTAATGCCAAATTCCGCACATAACCGTCGGGTAACCTCTATTTGCGCTTTGTACACTTCGAGTCTCACGTAGGCATCAGTAACGCCATTATCAACGATGTTTCTCTTCACGAAATCACTTTCTGGTCTTTCAAGAATATGCGCTGTGGACTTTTTCGGTGGCGGTGCTGCTACGTGGTAAACTGGTAGATCGCAACTATCTGTTATCTCTTTAAGTTTTTTGAAATCCCCTCCTCTCAACCCTTTATTGAAGATATACGTGAGCGCTTCTCTTGGTAATCTGGCACTACCATCGCCTATGTAACTTTCACCTGAAATACTCGCAATTGAAAAAGCTTCACTGTGTTGAATTAGAGATACAGAATTGTGCTGATTTCCACCGGTAAAAGATACTACTGCTTTATACTCGCTAGAGCGCGTTTGTAGCCTTTTTTTGACATCCTCCAATAACTCATCACCTACCAGAACATCATTTTTAATCTTCGCAAAGGTAAGAACTTCAATATCTTCATCTTGACCGTCGACTTTAAAATAACGTTTTATGGAATGAGTGTGGCTGTCACCAATTATCAATATGCGCTTGTTCATACCTTACCCCATCAAGTTCTTTTCTTTCAGCTCTTGGTTGGCTTTATCGAGTTTGTCCTCTGGGAGAGGTTGAGTATTTACCCAGTCAACAAACCGTTTCATTCCCTCTTCAAGAGAGACTTTTGGAATATAATTGAGTATGTCTTTTAAACGAGTGATGTCAGCACAATTGTGTCTGATATCCCCTACTCGATATTGAGCAGTAACCTGAATATTCGGCTCTTTGCCAAAAGCACGTGTTAGCTGGCTGGCGATATCTATTACTGTTGTAAACTCTCCTGTACCAACATTAATGATCGTATTAGGCGCCTCTTCTTTTGTTAGTGCAGCTAGAAATGCACCAGCAACATCAGATACATGAACGAAATCGCGAGTTTCTAAGCCATCTTCAAAAATAGGCAAGTGCTTGTCCATTCTCACACGCGTTGAAAAGATAGACAGAATACCTGTGTATGGGTTATTCAGTGATTGCCCTTCGCCATAAACGTTTTGTAAACGCAAAATGCCATAACCGATCCCCAATGACTCACAGCAAATGGCAATTAAATCTTCTTGTGCATATTTTGTCGATGCATAAATAGATGCTGGCTGAACTTTATCGTCTTCATGGGTTGGAACTGGAACTAGGTCGATACCGTTAGAATCTTTGGCAGTCCATTGGTGGCTTGCTAGTTCTTCAGGAGTTCGAGGCCTTGGGTAAATTCGGTTGATTACGTCCTGACCCTCAGATATATAAGCGCCCTCACCATAAACCGAACGACTCGAGGCCAAAAGAACGCGTTTAATTGGAAGTTTCTCGTTGGTTATAATATCCAACATTAAGGCAGTGGCTTGACTATTCACCTCATTATATTTTTCTATTTCGTACATAGACTGCCCAGTACCAGTCTCTGCTGCAAGGTGAACAATCCCATCAGCATTGCTCAGTAGCGATTTCATTACCTCTCTATCTGTAACTGAACCTTTAACGAAATGAATATTTGACGCAGAAATCCATGATGGGGTTTCTTGTGACTCGCCGTGAATTTGTGGCGATAAAGTGTCCAAAATAGTAACGTTGAAACCGTTTTGGTGCAGTAGTGGACACAGATGGCTGCCGATAAAACCAGCGCCGCCAGTTACAAGAATATTTTTCATATTTGTTAGATCTTCCCAAAAAACAGCAGCTTTTGTTGCAAGAGCTGACTTTTAACTCCTAAATGTGCAAATACTCTATTACATTTTTAGCTCTGATTCGAGGATTTTCACCACTACTCACGAATCAGTAAAAGGAAAATTTTACTTATTTGTCTTGCCTCATTGAAATGAATTACTATCTTCATTACTCTCTACAAAATTATACAAGGAGCAAGATTATGAGAAAGGTTTTTGTAGGGTATACTTCCTACCAAGATGTGGTTTATAGAGTCGCTAAGCACTCTATTGAAAGACATTCACCGGATGTAAAGTGCTATCCTATTATTCAGCAATCTTTGCGTGATTTAGGCATATACTACAGAGACGTAGACAAGAACGGCACTACAGAGTTCTCTATAACGCGATTCCTTACACCATGGCTTGCTGGTCATAAAGGTTGGGTAATGTTTTGTGATAATGACGTACTTGCATTAACGGATGTCAACGAGTTTTTTGATCAAGCAGATAATAAGTACGCGGTAATGGTGGTAAAACACAACCATACTCCCGGTGATACTGTTAAGTTAGACGGTCAAGTTCAAACTCAGTATCCCCGTAAGAATTGGTCTTCTGTAGTTTTATGGAACCTAGATCATCCAAAAAATCAATTAATTACACCTGAGTTAGTGAATGAAATATCCCCTCTTTATCTTCATAGGTTTATGTGGTTAGAAGATCATGAGATTGGTGAGCTATCTATTGAGTGGAATTGGTTGGTAGACTGGTATAAAGAACCAGAAAACGGAAAACCTAAGTTTTTACACTTCACAGATGGCGGTCCATATTTTAAAAATTATCAAAGTTGTGATTATGCAGAGCAATGGTTGCGAGAGTATGAAATGATGACTGGTAAGCCGTTCACCCAAGAAGATATAATTGACTAACTAGTATAAGAATAAAAGTTATCATGAAAATTCAAAATATTGAGATAAGCAACAACACACCATTCTGCCTATTCGGCGGAGTAAATGTTCTAGAGTCAGAGCAGTTTGCGATTGATGTATGCGGTCACTATGTAGAAGTATGTAAGAAGTTGGATATCCCGCTCGTATTTAAAGCATCTTTTGACAAAGCTAACCGCTCATCAATTCATTCTTATCGAGGCCCCGGTTTAGAAAAGGGCTTAGAGATATTCACAGCAGTGAAGAAAGAATTTGGAAATATTCCAGTAATCACAGATGTACACGAGCCGTGGCAGGCCAAGCCGGTTGCTGAAATCGTTGACGTACTGCAACTGCCTGCGTTTCTTGCTCGCCAAACTGACCTCGTTGCAGCGCTTGCTGAAACAAAGAGGCCGATAAATATTAAAAAACCACAGTTTATCAGCCCTGGGCAGATGAAAAATATAGTCCACAAATTTGAAGAAATGGGGAATGACCAACTCATGCTTTGTGACCGAGGAACTCTCCATGGTTATGATAATTTGGTTGTAGATATGCTTGGATTTGGTGTAATGAAGAAAGTGACAAATAACAAACCAATTATTTTTGACGTCACTCATGCATTACAAACCCGAGACTCAGGTAGCGCTGCATCGGGTGGCCGCCGCGACCAAGTGTGCGAATTAGCTAGAGCTGGCATTGCTACTAAAATTGCAGGATTATTCTTAGAGTCTCATCCGAATCCAGACGAAGCTAAGTGCGATGGCCCCAGTGCCTTACCCCTTGAAATACTTGAACCCTTTTTGGCTCAGGTGAAAGCAGTAGATGACTTGGTCAAATCGTTTAGCCCACTGGACACCTCAAAATAATATGAATGTTCACATTGTCATACCAGCTCGTTATAACTCATCTAGACTACCGGGCAAACCCCTACTCGAAATCAAAGGAAAGCCTGTTGTTTGGCATGTTTTCCAGAGAGCTTTAGAGACCAACATTGAATCTGTTATTGTCGCTACGGACGACGATAGAATATATCGAACTGCAGAATCCTTTGGGTGCCGAGTCTTAATGACTAATGAGGCGCATGAAAGTGGTACAGATCGCTTAGCTGAAGTCGCAATAAAGCTAGGTTTTGATGACAACGATATTGTAGTAAATCTTCAAGGTGATGAGCCTTTAATCGACCCGAACTATATAGAAAAAGTGGTTGCTCAACTCAAACAAAACCTTTGGGCCGATATTTCAACTCTTATGTGTACTATAAACTCGGCAAAAGATTTATTTAACCCTAATATAGTAAAAGTTGTCACTGCGCACGATTCCTCAGCCCTATACTTTAGTCGAGCCCCTATCCCATGGGAAAGGGGGAAATTCGATAAAGTAGACAGCCTCGCTAATCTGTCAATTAATGATGGGATATATCATCGCCATATAGGTCTTTACGCATATAGGGTAAGTACACTCAAAAGTTTAAGTCAGTCTCCTGTGTCCACGTTAGAGCAAATCGAAGCACTAGAACAATTAAGAGCTCTGCATCTCGGCAAGAAAATAGCGGTTGCTAAGGTTGATGACGCATGTCCTCACGGCGTCGATACGATAGAAGACTACGAAAGAATAAAAAGTATAATGGAATAGTATAGGTTATGGACCTTAAAGAACGAGCAAAACAGGTTTTTGAAATAGAAGCTGAAGCAATTACCAATCTCACTAAATTACTTACTGATGATTTCTCTAACTCAGTCAAATCGATTATTGCTTCGACTGGTCGAGTGATTGTTTGTGGAATGGGTAAGTCTGGGATAATCGGTAAAAAAATATCAGCCACTCTCGCAAGTACAGGCACTCCAAGTTTCTCACTTCATCCAGGTGAAGCATTTCACGGCGATTTAGGAATGATAACAACGGAAGATATTTTTTTGGCAATATCCAATTCAGGAGAAACTGATGAAGTATTAAAATTGCTGCCTTTTCTGACTGACAATGGAAATTTAATAATTTCGTTGACCGGTAACCCAGTTTCAACACTTGCTAAACAAAGTCATTTCCATTTGAATATTTCAGTACCGCAGGAAGCTTGTCCGCTCAAACTCGCACCTACAGCTTCCACTACGGCAACTCTAGCGATGGGCGATGCTTTAGCTATTTCTTTAATGGAAGAGCGAAATTTCATGCCAGAGAATTTTGCGAGATTCCATCCAGGAGGAAGCTTGGGACGTAAACTCTTGCTGAAAGTAAAGGATGAAATGATAACGTCTAGTCTTCCAACAGTTGAAGAAAATACCTCACTAATAACTATCATCGATAAAATTTCAAGGGGCGAGCAGGGACTTGCTGTTGTCATTGAAAAAGACAGGGTTATTAAGGGTATCGTTACAGATGGCGATATTCGACGAGCAATGGAAAAATATGGTCAGGAAGTATTCGCAATGACGGCGAGTGACCTAATGTGTTCCTCACCTAAAACAATATCACCAAATGAGCTTGTTTCATACGCAGACGAGATTATGCAAGACGCCAAGCTCAATAAACTGCTCGTAGAACAAGCTGGTAAACTAATTGGTATTTTAAGAAAGTGAAATATTTTGCCCTTGAACTACAGGATCAAGTTTAAGAAAAAATGTCTTTATATAAATCAATATATTTTAAGCTATGCTCCCTACAAACTAATTGCAGTTGAAAATATGATAACTCGACATTCAAGCACACTCTTTCAGTGCGGTAGCCCTTTGCAAGAAGATTCCTGCTAAAGAGCGTCTACTGGAATTTTATACAAGAGCCAGCACAGGTTCTTGGAAGCAATTTTTTAAATAATTAAAGGGTATCAGTAATCTCTTCGAGCTAACCTGTTACTTCAGCAAATATTAACGGTGGAACAAGTGTTCAAAGACTATACTAACTTTTTCAAAGAGTATGAATATAATGTAAAGAAATATCCTAGCTTACGATCATACTCAAAGAGATACCGTGAACTCCAAGATTGTGATTATCTTTTTTTATCATTCCCAAAATCCGGTAGGACTTGGGTTAGATATTTTTTAGCAAGATATATAGAAATTTCATTTGACACAATGTTTAGTCTTGAATTTACGCATCACAGGAGCTGGGATAAAAAACGCTCAATAATTAGAACTCCAACTATCAATTTTAGCCACAATTTTTTTGATTTTTTTCAGGATTATCCAGTTGCGCCTTTTGTATTAGATCAACAGGTTTGTTGGACAAAAAACTTGATTTTTTTGGTTAGAGACCCTTTAAGTACAGTTATATCCTTTTATAACCAAAAAGTTTTTAGAGAACAGGTTGTAAATGCCTCACTAAAGGACTTTATATTATCAAAACAATATGGAATTGAAAGGCACTCTAAGTTGGTTTTAGCTTTTTTTAATCTATTTAATAAGTCTACTGCCCCAAAGATGTTGTTACAATATGAGCACCTAACTGATTCACCTCAAGAGAAATTTTTAGATCTAGTTAGATTTTTGTTTGGTGATGTTAACCAGCCGGCGTTTGAAATTGCTCTCCAAAAAAGTAGCTTTCATGCAATGCAAAAGTTTGAACTCAACGAAAACGCACTTTCGCTAACTAACGGCCGAATGGGATCTTCGGAAGAAACTCCAAACAAAAGTATGTTAAAAGTTAGAGAAGGAAAAGTGAACAATTATCCTGATGAACTGACATCAGAGTTTCTAGAGAACCTTTCCAAACTCCCATATACTCGAAGACTTACGGGCATCATCAAAGGACTTTAAAATTTTAGTGCTAAAAACCTTAGTTAATTATATGAAAATAATACTTATTAATAGGTAGGAAAAAGCTAGACCTAGGTTTACTGACTAATGCATTTTAAGTTTATTTAGCTATTGCTTAGCTATGCAGTTCATTCTTATCATAGTTCTGGTGTATAATTCAGCCACACATAAAGAGTTGGTGATACATAGTGTAAATTGATCTGCTCAACAATATAGATTGCAGTATCAAGCACATTTAGATGCCCATAAATTGGGCATATAAACGCTCTATTCAAATCAATGATCGTCAAAATTTTTAATGGTGAAATAGACCCTTTTGAGTGCTATTTACGTACTCGATGAAGAAAGGTATTCTTTAAACCAGAGCGCTTCAATGAAAAGCGAATTCTGTAATGGTTACGAACACCTACGGTTTTCCCTCTCCAGGTAAAGCGAAAGATAGCCCGCTACGATTTTAGAATTACGCTTGTATACACTCTCATATAAGGCATATGGCCTGGATGGGATTTTAAGGGGAAGAGGCAGGTAGAGATGTGTTATATAATGGTTTTGGTAAAATGAAAAATTTCTACACGAACTTGTCAATGTAAGTTGGCACCCACTAACAAATTCGGATTAATGCTTAAGAATAGAGAGCTGAAGGGATACATGGAAACATTTGATATAACTGGCACAAACAACAAAACCAAGATTTCCGAGCAGATAATAGTTCAAGGAGTCATACAAGGAAATAACAATTATATACAAATTGATTCGAGCAAAAAGCAACAACGACTGCAAGTATATGTTTACGGCGACAACAACAAAATTGTTATTGGAAGAAACTCAAACCTAAATAATCTTAGAATAGAGACTGGAAGTAAAAAATATCAGTCTCACAACACCATATTAGAAATAGGAGAAGGCTTCTCAATCGCTTCAAAGGGTCGCTTTTTGCTTCCAAATATTGGCAATACAATCCTAATTGGGAAAAATTGCATGTTCTCCAACAACATTATTATAAGAGGGGGTGAATTTCCTCACTTAATCTTTGATAAGGATACGGGGCAATACTTAGATGTTTCTGAGGGAATTTTTATCGGTAGCCATGTTTGGGTTGGCGAACAGTCTTACATCAATAAATCTGCCACAATTCCAAACGATTGTATTATCGGAGCCCAGTCAGTTGTCACTAAGCGTTTCGAAGAAGAATACTGCGTAATTGCAGGTAGTCCTGCAAAAGTGGTAAAGCGGAATGTAGTGTGGTTAAGTAATCAATCACAATTAGAGGTTGATAGTAAAGCATATCAATCCCTAATAAAAACTAGAAAACAAAAATTGGACAGCACGCCTAATTCGGGTTCATAACTTTATCACGCAAACTATACCGTTAGTTAAGACTTTAACTAATTTTGCGTAACTGCCTATCTCAATTTACTCTATAGAGAGTTAAGGATAGGCAGATGAGCATGAACAAAAAAGAGCTTGAAACTTTCGCAAAGGATGCTGTCAAAGGTATTAAAACACCTGAGGACTTAAACGAATTCAGTCAAATGTTGAAGAAAATCACCGTTGAAGCATGTACCGCTCACCAACGGAAGATGAAGCCCTGCTGAGCTTGAACGGTTTGCTGAAACATGGGATAGCCAGTACCCTCAAATCGCCAAATCATGGTGTACGCACTGGCATAATCTCAACACCTTGTTTAACTACCCTGAGAACATCCGCAGGGCGATTTACACCACCAACGCCATTGAGCCATTGAACAGCGTTATCCGCAAAGCCATCAAAAAACATCAGATATTTTCCAGTGATGATTCAGCCAAAAAAATGGTGTACTTGGCAATTAAACACGCCTGTAAAAAATGGTCGATGCCGATTCATAACTGGCGTCAGGCGATGAGTCGTTTTATTATCGAGTTCGAGGAACGCCTCGAAAAGCATATTAACTATATGTGTGTGATTCATAGACATCATTTCAATATATTATGACTCTATGAACAAAGAAATTAAACAGCGTTTAAAGTGGATTGAGCTATACGAAGAGACCAATAATGCGGGCCTAGTATGTCGTCGGTGTGGAATATCTAGGCCTACTCTCCGAAATGGTATAAGCGATATAAGGAGAAAGGTCTAGACGGTCTACAGGACGTTTCTAGACGCCCACACAACTTTTTAAACACTAAAATTGATAATCGGATTGAAGAGTGGATCCTTAGCCTGAGAAAAGATAGAAAGCTTGGTGCCAGAAGAATTCAAAACGAGCTTCTTCGCGAGAATAACTTTAATTTATCGCTTGCTTCAATTCATAAAGTGCTGACCAAATATGAAGTAAAGCCAGTAGTTTTTCAGCGGTAGAAAAAAGACTTCATTCGTTACCAAAGATCTATTCCAGGTAACCGGGTTCAGATGGATACATGTAAAATCGCACTAGGAATTTATCAATATACTGCTGTTGATGATTGCTCTAGATATCGCGTTTTGGACGTCTTTAAACGTAGAACAGCAGCCAATACTCTTGCCTTCATTGATAAAGTAATAGAAGAAATGCCATTTCTGCGTATTTCGGTGAATCCGATCGGTCGTTTCGGTTTTATCCGATCACTTTTTC
>OJDI01000564.1_pt1 | contig 14248 bp, 18 predicted proteins | sample 1592601 | NCBI WGS metagenome assembly OJDI01 (sample SAMN05416845, study PRJEB24817) | seawater metagenome | isolation source: Sea water | place: Canada:Atlantic | collected 2013-07 | reverse complement strand
ACTTAAAATAGCAACATCGCCCAAATTTTGGGGCAGCTGCGGTGCCTGTGTGTCAAATACCGGCGCCCGAAACAGCTGAGGCTGGTTGTAGATTGCGCGGACATATATCCAGTTTTGGTACAAAAGCACCACAATAACCACCACAACTACGCCTACCCCATAGCGCCGCCAGGGCATTAAATTGCGCCAGCCTGTAACTGCGTGACAGCATAGTCTACGGCCCTAGCTGTCAGTGCCATATAAGTCAGAGACGGATTCACACACGAGGCCGAGGCCATAGCAGAACCATCGGTAACAAACAGATTAGACGCCGCATGGGCTTGGTTGTGGGCATTAAGAACAGCCTCTTTGGGATCATGCCCCATGCGTGCTGTGCCCATCTCGTGAATGGCCGCGCCGCCGACCATTTCAGTATTGTATGGGTCAATCCGCGTTGCCCCAGCAGCCTTGAGCATCAGCACAGCCTGTTCCACTAAATCCTCGCGATGGCGTTTTTCGTTCTCACCAAACTCAAAGTGGAAAGTCACTTGTGGAATACCAAAACGGTCTTTTTTGCTCTTATGTAATGCAACAGTGTTATGGGCGTAAGGCAGAATTTCACCAAAGCCACCCAAAGTCATGTACCAAGGGCCGGGCTTGCGCAGACCTTCTTTAAAGTCAGCCCCAAATCCGGGAGTTACCTTTGACATAGAGTCCCAAGACAAACGCCCAGCTCTACCTTGGTAGCCATAACCCCGGGTAAAACCTAGACCGTCATCGCCCTCTACATTTCTAAAGCGCGGAATGTAGATGCCGTTGGGTCGATTGCCGTAAGGATAATATTCCTCAAAACCGGGCATTATGCCTCGAGCGCCCGCTCTATAAGTGTGGTCCATCATGTAACGACCGAGCGCGCCGCTTTCATTAGCAAAGCTAATATCACTGTTTGCGTGCGTTGAATTCATCAAAATCTGCGTTGAACCCACCGTGGAGGCACAGAGAAAAATCAGCTTGGCTGAATAACGACTGCGCTCGCCGGTTACCGTATCAATGACCTTAACCGCGCTGACCCGCTTGGTATCCGGGTCGTACTCTAAACTCTCAACCAGAGCGTTCGCCCGCAAATCAAAATTGCCCGTGGCCTTGGCCGCTGGCAGGGTACTAGACAGCGAGCTGAAATAAGACCCAGTACTGCAACCGCGATGGCAGGGACCACAATAATGGCAGGCGGCCCTACCCGGTAGCGGTTCAGTTAACGTCGCAGTACGCCCAATGGTCATTGCTCGGCCATCAAAATTATCGGCAATTGCACGGGCCACATGGCGCTCAACCACGTTCATGTCCATAGGCTTTTGAAATTCACCGTCCGGCAACTGATCCAAGCCCATTGCCTGACCGCTGACCCCAATGAATTTCTCAACGTAGGAGTACCAAGGCGCCAAATCTTTGTAGCGAATGGGCCAATCAATACCAATGCCCTCTTTCTTGTTCGCCTCAAAATCTAAATCGCTCCAACGGTAGCTCTGGCGCGCCCATAACAAAGAACGGCCACCCACAACATCGGCTCGCACCCAGTGAAATGGATCTTCCTCATTATAATCGTAGGGATTCTGCTGGTCGTTATTCCAAAAATGCCGGGTGGTTTCATCAAAAGCATAGGACGTGGATTGAATCTCATACTCGTCCTTATATAGCTCCCGAGGACGCATGCCTTTGTTATTACGCTCCCAAGGTGGCTCGTGCTCGCCCACATAACCGGTGCCGTGTTCCAAGGGCTTGCCGCGTTCCAGCATCAGCACCTTTAGGCCTTTCTCGCTGAGTTCCTTAGCGGCCCAACCACCCGTGATGCCGGATCCAATGACAATGGCATCCACTTGCTGAGTTGTTTCTAGCTTGCCCATAGTCGGCCCACCTCGCTGAACTTGTAATCGCCATCGTAGAAGCCGGGCATGGGAACGTATTTACGTTCTATCGTCGCACCAACTTCAGACGTATAGTAACCAGTCACGGTTAACTCTTTGATTTTTTTGAAAAAGCCTGACTCAGAACTGCCAAACGCGAAGGGGTCGGACACAGGCTCTCGAGCCTCGGCAGCTTGCAGTAACGCCACCTGCTGGGGCTCTTTCAGCGCAATGAAAGGCTGCCCATAGATGCTCTGGGCCTCGTCCAGTATCTGCGCCAAACCGGCAAAAAAGACTTCGCGCTCATCCTCTGTGTACCAAACGGAAATGACATAATCGAGGAATTCATCTACGCCTGCCTCAAGGGCACCCGGCGTATCTGTGGTTGGAATAATGAGATCGGCGCACCGATAAACTGCGGCGCGTTGCTCATCTGTCATGACGCCCGCCACAGCAACACGCTGAGCTGCAGGTACTTCTAGCGCTTGAGAACACGCATGCGAAACTGCGCCCCCAAGCACCACGGCCAAACTTTTTAGTACGTCACGTCGTTGCATAAAACCCCTCTACAATTCACTCGCTACTGAGCGTTTTCCACCTCAAAACCTCAGCCAACCCAACCCTGCGCTGCCGCCATAAACCGCCGAAAATGCTCAAATATCACAGGCTAGTGCTTTTAAGCATCTCTTTAACGCCTTTGAGTTAGCCCTCTAGCGCTGCTTTTTGCTGGCCACGTTCTCTTAACCACAATATCGCGAAAACTGGCACCAATGCCAATGGGATAACGGCGACCACTTGGAACGATTCAACAGAAGCAACGCGAATGACGGTTGCCAGTTCATCGCCACTCAAACCACGTAGCGCATCTACCCCGCCTGCCGCAGAGATTTTGGCGCCGTCAAAAATTGCCCCCATGTAAGGCAATACAAACTGAGTGGCCAAACCACCGGCAAAGCCCATGAGGCCAAGCATTAATGCGCCGCCGGCTGGGTACCGTTCGGCAACGCAGCCGAGCATGGTGGGATACATATAACAGATGCCCACAGCCCAAATGGTTGCTGCTGCAAATGCGGTAAGCGGCGAGTCAGCCATGGCAAGTAGGTACAAACCAGGCGCGGCAAGGGCGCAACTAAGGGTCAATAAGCCGGGACTAGAAATTCGGCTGACCACTGGACCAGCAAAATGCCGACCAACAAAAATGAGCAAATTGACATATATGAGCACCCAAATTCCGGGCATTCCAACAATATTGGTCAAAGCTAAATTCACCCACTGGCCCGGTGCGAGCTCAGCGGTGACTGTACCCATCATGCATAAAAACCAAATGATGAAACCAGGAGAAGTGCGTAATTGAGCCCACATGTCGCCGTAGGACAAGCCCATGGCCACCCGCTCAGTGACCGGAAAATCCGCCTTCAGCGCCAAAACCACCAAAACAACAGCAGGCACCATCAAAATAAGTAGATTGATCTGCCAAACCCAGCCCAGTTGCGCGATAAGCAAGCCCAACAACCCACCGGCGACAATACCCGCAGGCCACCAAGCGTGGAGAATATTTAGGCGGTGGGTTTTCTCCTTAGGATAAATAGCCGCGACCAAAGGGTTGGTGGCGGCCTCAACTGCCCCCCAACCTAAGCCAGTGAGCAACAGACCGCCATACACCAGCCAGTAAGCGCTTGCGGAAGGCTGCATAAGCGATGCAGCCACTACAGCAATACTGCCAAAGAAATAACCCGCCGCGGCAAACAACAACATGCGGCGCATGCCGATCAAGTCGACCAAGGCTGCACCAAACAGCAGCGTCAGTGCAAACCCTATAAAGGTGGCGGCCAGCACTTCACCGACCATGGTGGCAGATCGCGCCAGATCCAAGACATTGAACAAATCGGCCTGTAGATCTCCCGCAATGGCGGCGCGAACAGCAAACCCAAGGCCAATCATAAAGATGGCTAAATTCGACAGTACAAACAGCAAACGCCTGTTCGTAGCTTCCACTTCAGTCCCCTCAGACATACCACCTCCCCAATAAACCTTGGCGCGCTTTTATTCGCCAAATGTTAAAACAGCATCACGCTTATGTGAGCACGCTTGTGGCCAGACAAGTGAGCAGCCAACCAATCCCGCCTTGCGAGTGACCACCACTGCACTTAAGGCAAACATATACCCTCGCCCTTCATTCTCTACTATTTGACCCGAACAACAACACTAGACATGTAGATTTTCTGTGCACAGCAATTAGAACTAAAGCCGTGTCACTTCACTCCCAAACAAAGACCGAATAGCGAACCGCCCTTGCAAAATCCCAACACCCGCGACAGCATGTCAAAACTGCTTGAGCGAAGACTTAAGCCAAACCTTTGGCCTAGGAAAAAAATGAAATACATATGGATAGGGTTAGGTTGGCTATTTGTGCTGCTCGGCGTAGCAGGTATCGTTTTACCGCTACTACCCACTACACCTTTCCTACTGTTAGCGGCCATATGCTTCAGCCGCGGCTCTCAGCGAATGCACGACTGGCTGGTGAATCACCCAACATTAGGCCCCCCCATAGTTAACTGGCAAACCAACCGCACAATTACCCGAAAAATTAAAGTTGTAGCCCTACTCTCAATGGGCGGTCTGTTGGGCATTAGCCTTTTGCTGGGTATCAATGAAAAAGTATTGTTATTACAAGGCGCAGTGCTAAGCATTGTTGGCGTGTTTTTGTGGCGGCAGAAAGAGCCGGAGGGGCCTGAAAATTTGAGCTAGCCCTATCCCTGCATAAATAGCATAAGTTAAAGGTAATTTGCACGAATGCTCGCAAGACACCGCGCTGAGAGAGCAGTCACCGTTTGACCAAAAAACTCTACATTTAAAAACTCCACATCCAAAGACTCCACATCCAAAGATTTTAGATGCAAAGCTTGCACCCGAGCTTAGCGTAGAGGCACTATCACTAAAGCTGCGACAAGTTTGCCGCCTGAAGGCAAAGTGCGGCTTTGCGTCAAATCTTTCAAGGCAAATTAGGATTTTGATGTTTCTAGCTTTTGTTCAAAACGCGCCTCTAAATCTTCAAGCAATCTGCTAACGTCGAACTCTCCGCTATTTACTTCAAGCAAGGCATGTAGAACTTTCGTTTCATCACCGCGGAGCATTTCTGGCCCCCACTGCTTTTCGTAATCTACCCCTTCCTGCAATAAACGCAGCCAACGCATCTCGTTTTTGTAGATCTCCTCCGGCACTCCAGAGTTAATCAACTCCTGTCTATTTTCAGCAAGCCACCTTTTCCATTTTAAAGTGGATCGACCATTACGTTTAGGCGCCATGGCTTCCTTCCAACTCCGGTGTTGTTAGGCCATCCAACAGACTTAAACACCTATTTTTAATTTGGCTAATCATAAAGCTAACCCTCCTTGTTAATTTTGTCATATTCAACCAGCGGTCTAGGCCAACTAATAAAACCTAAAGCAAACTCCGCGTAGGAGTTGATTACTTTTCATACACGATCCCAAACAAATCACATTGCGCTTCTGTTGGCTGACGCATAAAAGCTATTGCCGAGACATTCAGCGGCGACACCGAGGTAGCAACGACAGGAAAACCTGCATCCAGCAAAATTTGACGAAGCGACGTAGGGGTAAAACCAATTTTATGCGCAAAGAACTCCTCACCGCTGCATTCAATTTTCCCCTGATGCCCATAAAGTACGTCATAGACATGAATAGGCCCCATTTGCGATTGATATAAGACGTCAGTTATATCCAAATTTTCATTAACTACTTGCGCCATCACTTGCTTCAAATCAGGCACCGTAATGTAGGCATGCCCGTCAGGTTTCAAGACGTGCCTAAAACCAATCAACACTTTCTTGGCATCATGTAAGTAGTAGTGCTCCAAATTGTGGGAGCAGTACACTGCGTCGTAAATCTCTGCCTGTTGCTCAGTCAATTCTCTAGCATCCGCTAAAATGTCAGGGTTCTGACTCGCATCGATATCGAGCAAATCTTGTTGCCAGCCATCGTATTGACTGGCTATGGCAATCTCCTTACTGTTCCCGCCGACGTTTAAAACCTTGTTCACTATTCTTCCGCAATTTAGTTGACCCACATTCTATTGGGATTAGATGCGATAGTCGGCATCTCGCCCTCGCACTTAGTCGGAATTTTCTAACCGCTTGTCTCAAACAGTTCTACGACGTTACCCGATGGATCAACGCAGAGCGCCTGTTTACCACCTGGCCAACTACGATTTCACTCCTAAAATCAACACCCTCGGACAAAAGGCGGGTTACTAGCTCGTCAAGATTTGCTACGGGTAAAACAAACCGCGCCCACCCACCAGGTAATGGTTTTGCACCATCAGGCATTGGTTTAGAAGCCGATGCTTTGGGACCAGCAAGCCAAAGTTCTATATCACCAAATGAGACAATAGCCATAGCAACACCAAATTGTTGCTTCAACTCAAACCCAAGCTTTGATGTATAAAATTCGATCGATTGTTCTACGTCTAAAACGATGTACCGTATTTGAGCCATTTATGAGGTCCTTGATTCAAAACATAATTGGGCGGCGATGCGATTGCGCACCGAAAAGCAGCGAAAGACTGTCCCAATTGATCTTAGAGCTAAAGTGCTTCGCGACAAGTAATCCTAACAAGCTCCCCAGTCACTAAGAGCAGGTGGAGCCGACCAACGGTCTAAGCTAAGGGCTCTTTGGTCGGCGCTTTTGCATACTTAGGTAGAGAACTTAATTATCATCTGACTCAAACTTATCCAGCCACCGAAAGGGACAAGCAAAATGAAAGCAAAAGCTGCGCAGATTTACTCTTCTATTACATTAGCAATCTTTATGTTCTTCAGCTCTAGCGCACTTGGCGCTGAAGAATTTGCTAAAGGTCATGGGGCTTTACAGTACTTTGACGCGGAGGGCATGAGTGTTACCCCCATGTGGGTGCAGGTTTGGGTAGCTGCAATGGTGCTTACCTTTGCCATTGGCCTATTTGTATTTGCTTGGAAGCAGCCCATTGCGCGCTGGGCAGCAGGCGGGTTTATTGTTTCGGCATCTACTGGCGAGGCCGTATTTGCAACGCTGGGTTTACCCTTTCTCTCAGGCGCTATCGCTATTATGCATATTGTTTGCTGGACCCCAGCGCTGGTGCTTTTACTGACTAGAAGGCCTTTTCTTGACCCAGAACAGGGCCGATGGTTCAGAATATGGTCAGGTGCGATAACGTTTGTAATTAGCTTTTCGTTTATTTTCGACATTCGCGACGCAGCGATTTATATCGCGCACTTCGCGGGCGCCTAGCGTCTTTAAAGCCTGCACAAGAATGAGAGGCTCTTTGTTGAGCCTCTATTTTCCATTCTCACTCAAGACTGAAAGACAAATTTTGGTCAGCCCCTGCCCTAGATTTCGTTCTTAACCCTAAGCTCTTTGCTTTATCACCTATGACCCGCAAAAAAGTTTAGGGCTTCAGTCTCTCCTTTTGCCTTTCGCCTTCTTCCCTCTTGGTTTAATTTCTTTGCAAAAGAACTACTGGTATCTGGCGAGTTGTCTTTTCTTGATACTCAATATAGGGCGGCCAAATTTCAGCTAACGCATCCCACATGGCTTGACGGCGCTCGTCTGTGATTGTTATCGCAGTGGCTGAAAATTTGTCTGCGGCTACCTGCACTTCTACCGCCGGATTTGCGTCCAAATTGACATACCAACTAGGATGATCTGTGTGGCCGCCTTTGGACGCGATAATGACAACGTCGTCACCATGCTTGCCATAAATCAGCGGCAGCATACGAGGCTCTCCACTTTTACGGCCTGTAGTGGTTAACAACAGCGTTGGTACGCCGCGCCAGATGTGTCCGTCTTCACCATCTGTCGCCAGATAGTTTTTCATATGTTCTGCTGCCCAATCTGGCAATGTACTTGTACTCATATTTCTCTCCTTGTTTTTCGTTCTTTGTTAGTAATTTTGCTAACGGTCTTATCAACTCGTTGTAAAACCCTCACCCTAGGGCGCACGACTAATTTGTAAATCTCGCTCTGGCTCTAATCAGCGCAACCAACGGCAACATAAATATCGCGCCAGCGATTAGCCCACTGGTCACCCCACCCCCTCGCGGGTTAACCAAATTCCAGACTACCATAGCAATCACCACCTGGGCTGCGTACACAGCGGACCAGGGCCACATCCACCGCTTCATGCCGGCAAATCCGTAAGCTCCGGCTGCGTAGATCATCCAGTGTAGGGGTTCTGTGGCCTTGGCCCACCACCCGGTTAACGCGAAACCAAACCATATCTCGTGGTCGTTAGCCGCCGGTTTATAAAACATGTCGAAGGGCATATAGATAAATGTCATGTATAGGCAAAAATAGAAAATCAAATTCATCCATACCGGCCTAATGGCCCAATCGGCTTTTATGCGTTGCCAAACGGTCTCATTGCTGTTCACTGATTACCCTCGTCCTTGGCTGTTTCATGGCAAATAATAGTCTATACCTGATTGGGTAGAGACTGATGAGAGAAAAATGCCTGAATATTTGCCAGCGCGCAGTTGCCCATAGCCTCCCGAGTTTCCCGCGTGCCGCTGCCCATGTGCGGCAACAATACCACCCGCTGCAAATCCATCAGGGCTTGTGACACATTTGGTTCATCCACAAACACGTCTAACCCCGCTCCAGCAATGACCCCAGTGCTCAGCGCGGTCACCAAATCAGCTTCGTTAACAATATCGCCCCTTGCGGTGTTTATTAAATGCGCGTGGGGCTGCATGCGCTTGAGCTTTGCTAAGTTAATAAGGTTCCGAGTTTCAGGCGTTGCAGGGCAATTGATGCTGACAAAATCTGCGCGCTGTAACAGCTCGTCAATTTCACACCGCATTGCACCCAGCTCTATCTCTTCAGACTGAGGCCTAGGATTTCTCGCGGTGTATAAAATCGACATGCCAAAACCATGATGAGCCTGACGCGCCAATGCAGTGCCAATACGCCCCATGCCAATAACACCCAGCGTTTTACCAGTGACTTGTGTGGACAGCATATGCGTGGGCCGCCAACCGTCCCAACCACCGGCGCGGACTAGACGTTCGCCCTCTCCTGTTCTCCGAGCACTGGTGAGCAGCAGAGTCATGGCGATTTCCGCAGTGGCATCGGTCAGTACGCCAGGGGTATTGGTCACAACCATGCCCTGAGTCTTTGCTGCGCTGACATCTATGTGATTGAAACCCACACCAAAGTTTGCGAGCAAACGTGTACGTACATTGGGCTCTGAGAGTAATTGCGCGTCGATCTTGTCTGTTACTGTGGGGCACACAACGTCGGCATCTAGCAGTGCTTGGGCAAGTTGCTTGCGACTCATGGGCTGGTCATTGGCGTTTATGCGCAAATCAAATAGCTCAGCCATTTTGGCTTCAATGGCTTCGGGCCAGCGCCGGGTCAGCACCACTACGGGTTTTTCACTCACTATTTTCACTCTCTATTTTCACTCTCTCAATGTTCGCCTTTGTGGTTGGCGGTAAAGTTAACAACAGGCTCACGGCATTGCCGGCTGTATTAAATCACCCCGCCCTGCATTTTACCTTTCCTGCAAGATATTATTCTTACGCTGGTAGGAATAAACTAGATCGCATAATTTTTTGTTATTTGCGATGGGGAAGAAAAACAATGAGCAAGGCATATCAGCACTTTATCAACGGCGAGGTGGTACAAGGCACCTCTGGTCGCGCCAGCGACATATACAACCCTTCATTGGGCGAGGTCTCCGGTACGGTTAGCCTCGCCACTACTGGTGAGGTCGACGCAGCCATCGCAGCGGCCCAGGCAGCATTCCCTGAATGGTCCGGCATGAACCCCCAGCGCCGCGCACGGGTTATGTTCAAATTCAAATCCTTAGTTGAAGCCCATGCAGACGAGCTAGCGCTGATTTTGTCTGAAGAACACGGCAAAGTGCTGGCTGACTCTCACGGCGACATTCAGCGTGGGCTAGATGTGATCGAGTTTGCCTGTGGCATACCCCACCTTATGAAAGGCGAATATACCCAAGGCGCAGGCCCTGGCATTGACGTTTACAGCATGCGCCAAGCCATTGGCGTGGTCGCGGGCATTACGCCATTTAACTTCCCTGCAATGATCCCAATGTGGATGTTTGGTGTGGCAATCGCTACCGGCTGTACGTTCATTCTTAAGCCGTCGGAGAAAGATCCCGGTGTACCCATGCGGTTGGCAGAACTGATGCTGGAAGCGGGTGCGCCCCCGGGCGTATTGAACGTGGTGAATGGTGATAAAGAGGCAGTGGATGCCATTATTGCAAACCCATCTGTGCGCGCTGTGAGTTTTGTTGGCTCGTCTGATATTGCCCATTATGTGTATCGCAGTTGCGCAGAACACGGCAAGCGTGTGCAAGCCATGGGCGGCGCTAAGAATCACGGTATTATCTTGCCAGACGCAGATATGCAGCAGGCGGTTCAGGACATCACCGGCGCAGCCTACGGTTCGGCTGGCGAGCGTTGCATGGCCTTGTCCACTGTTGTGGCGGTGGGTAATGAGACCGGTGATCGCTTTGTAGACGCCATGACGAAAGAATTAGATAAGCTCAAAGTCGGTATATCCACTGATCCCAAGGCAGATTACGGCCCGGTGGTTTCTTCCGTACATAAAGAGAAGATCGAAAACTACATTCAAATGGGCGTAGACGAAGGCGCAGACCTCATTGTTGATGGTCGGAACTTTTCCCTACAAGGGTATGAAAAAGGCTTTTTTGTCGGTCCTACGCTTTTCGACAACGTAAAGCCCACCATGCAAAGCTACAAAGACGAGATTTTTGGACCAGTTCTGCAAGTGCTCAGAGAAGACAATTTTGAAACGGCCCTGCAAAGACCATCTGACCACCAATACGGCAATGGCGTAGCCATCTTTACCCGTAGCGGCGGCGCAGCCAGAGACTTCGCGCAAAGAGTGAACGTGGGCATGGTTGGCATTAACGTACCCATTCCGGTGCCTGTGGCCTATCACAGCTTTGGTGGATGGAAGCGCTCGGCCTTTGGCGATGCCAACCAACACGGTATGGAAGGCGTGCGTTTTTACACCCAGACCAAAACTGTGACTCAGCGCTGGCCTGACGGCGAAACGCAAAATGCTGCGTTCTCTATTCCGGTTATGGAATAGACTTTGAGGAATAGACTTTAATGAATAGACGTTAGCAGCACTTATGACAAGGCCCACAAAGTGGGCCTTAAGTTACGGTTAGCGTCGACCGTATAATCAGCTGGTTATGTTGCTGGTTTAAGTTAGGCCATTCACCGGTATCAATGCTCCATGAATGGCTTTGGCGGCATCTGAACCCAGAAAACAAACCACCTGACCCAAGTCTTCTGGGTCTACCCACAGACTGAAATCCGCATCTGGCATATCTTGCCGATTTCTCGCGGTATTGATCACACTAGGCAACACAGCGTTAACGTTAATACCGTGGCCTTTCACCTCTTCGCTGAGCGATTCAGTCAAGCGCATAACGACAGACTTAGACGCCAGATAAGCGCCCATATTCGGCCCGCCTTTTAGTGCACCCACCGCGCCTACGTTTATGATTCGGCCACCGCCGTTAGCCAACAAACGCGGCGTGGCAGCAGATAACACCCTGCGCAAAGTGGTGACGTTAATATCAAACAGCGCATCCCAAAGGGCGTCATCGGTTTGGTGCACCTCTGGCCCCATATCAAAACCACCGGCAATGTTGGCAACAATATCGAATGGGCCAATTGCCTCGAAACATGCCTCTACATTGTCCGAGTCGGTCAAATCTACGCTGAAGGTCTGGCCAAGATCTGACTGAAAATCTTCAATCACATCAAGTAAAACCACCTCTGCACCTTGGCGCTTGGCCACTCGGGCAACACCCGCACCTAGGCCACCCGCAGCGCCAGTAATGACCATTTTCTTTCCAGTAAGCGGCATAAAATTTCCTTAACCAATAGATTCAATAGCGTTCTTATCATACCGCCCACTCACCAGATAGTAAGTAGCGATTGAGTAGAGATAATGCGCTTACTGCCGTTGTTGAATTTTTGCTGAGGGCCGACAGAAATTGTGTCTACCAGTGCACTCCGCCAGCACTATTGAGCACATATATCAATCGACCACTGGCTATGGCATGCAGTACGCAATCCACTAGACTGTGCTTTCACTAATTAATGGGAGAGAAATTATGTTGCCACGAATTTTAGCCGGCCTAGTGGGTTTGGTATTAGCGTCTACTGCGGTCACTTGGGTCATTGATCCTACTGCGGCCGCACTCAGCTTAGGTATGCCGCTACTGGACGGCATTGGTCGCAGCACGCAAATTGGCGATATGTCCTCTTTCTTTATTGGCGGCACACTCTTGTGTTTTCTTGGCGCTATTCGTCAGCAGGGGCATTGGCTGCAGGCGGTAGCACTGATGCTCACCCTTGCCGCGATATTCCGCACCCTAGCCTGGGCCGTTCACGGCGCAGACCTCACAGTAGTATTTATCGTTGCAGAGATAGTGATGGCGGCAATTTTATTGTTCAGCGCTATGCAGATGAACAAAGCGCAGGCCTCTCCTGAAGCCGAAGCATCAGCTGAGTAATAGCGTTTAGATCGGGTGGGGATTTCTCGGAGATCACTCTGAGTTTTCTCAGGCATTACTCTGAGGTTACTCTGTATTAAAGAGCGGCTTACTCAGACGGTATTGTCACCACAAGGCCGTCCAAGTCCTCACTCAATCTAATCTGACACGCAAGGCGGCTATTGTCCTCAAGCCCAATTGCGTATTCCAAAAGATCCACTTCATCGCGATGAGGCTTGGCTAACTTTTCAACCCAAGAGGCATCTACCCAACAGTGGCAGGTACAACACGTACAACCGCCACCACACTGACCAATAATTCCAGCCACACCGTTGTCTACAGCAGCGTCCATAAGAGAGTCCCCTACAGGTGCTTGCACTTCATCACGGCGGCCATCGGGCTGAACAAATACTACATTTATCATACCGCTATTCTACTCACATCCGTCACCTAATAAGACACCTCAGCTGCGCAAATATCTCCCGCACTCGCTTTGCGCTGCCTGCCCAGCTAGTATTAGCTGCTTAATTTTGAGGGGAAATTGCTTTGATTATTGGACTCACCGGTGGCATTGCCTCGGGTAAATCAACAGTTGCCAGCACCTTAGGGCGTTGGGGTGCCTACGTTATTGATGCCGACAAGCTTGGTCATAGCGCCTATGTCAGCGGCACCCAAGCGTTCACCGATGTTGTGGCGGCTTTTGGCGACGACATTGTTGACGCAGATGGCGAAGTAGACCGGCGCTCGTTGGGCGGTAAAGTGTTTGGTAACCCAGAAGGGTTAAAAAAACTCACAGACATAGTCTGGCCTGCCATTATGCGTATGGCCGAAGAGGAAATAGCCTCAGCTAAGGCAGAAGATCCAAACCGCGTTGTGGTTTTGGAAGCAGCAGTGCTCATTGAAGCGGACTGGCTGAGTTTGGTAGATCAGGTTTGGGTAACGGTAGTAGAACCCAGTGTCGCCATTGAACGCGCCAGTGCCCGGGATGGTGTGGACGCGGCGGCTGTACAGGCGCGCATTGATGCCCAACTGAGTAATGACGCGCGCATTGCCAAGGCGCATCAGGTCATTCACAACGCCGGTGACCAAGATCATTTAATTGAACAAATACGGCCACTTTGGGCTGGCATCAGCGCCGCTTAACTAGACAGCAGGCAACAGGGAAGCACTATGATTTTAGATTTACACGCCCACTCCATTAAGTCCGACGACGGTCGCGCTAAGGTACAAAATTACTGCCAGTGGATCGCCGCAAAAAACATTCCTATTGATGGCTTTGTGCTTACTGAGCACCGTCAATTTGATAACGAATCGGACTACTCGGATTTGGCTGAAAAATTCGGCCTGACCATTCTTAAGGGTGCCGAGGTTGAAACCGAGTACGGCCATGTTTTGATTTTTGGTGTTACACCAGAACTGCAACAGGCCTTTGATTTCACTAACATTCACTTGAATTTGGCCGATGTGATTAACGCCTGCGACGCGCACAATGCCGTGGCGGTACCCTGCCATCCCGGGCGCAAGCGCGTGGGTATGTCTGCGCACCTAGAGGAATTTGGTGTGCCTGCTGGGGTGAATATTGTTGAGGTATTTAACGGTGGCAGTCGGGACGATGAGGACAAGGTCTCTCATGACATGGCCGAGCGCCTGAACTATAAGGGTGTCGGCGGCAGCGATGCACATATTGTTAGCCATATTGGTCGTTGCGCCACCAAGTTTGAGCAAGATATTGCCAACGAAACGCAGCTGGTTGCAGCGCTTAAATCCGGTGCTTTTGAGGCAATGAAGATAGCTGCCAAAGACGATTAAGC
>OJDI01000563.1_pt1 | contig 14267 bp, 11 predicted proteins | sample 1592601 | NCBI WGS metagenome assembly OJDI01 (sample SAMN05416845, study PRJEB24817) | seawater metagenome | isolation source: Sea water | place: Canada:Atlantic | collected 2013-07 | reverse complement strand
GATCTACACACTGCATATCGTCGGCAGCGTCAGATGTGTATAAGAGACAGTAATTTAACAGCTCACTATATACAAAATAGCCTTCAGTATTATTCATTTATAAAAAATCCTGCTAAAAAGCAGGATTCAAATTAAGATCTGGTATTCAATAAAGGGCTAATAAATTCTATCCCTTTATAGCAGCTGTGGTCGGTAACTAATATCAGTACATCTGCCCAAGAATCTATTTCATCAAGTGAACTAATTTTATTACAACCCCATGAAGGCACGAAAGGATCATGATAACTCACCTCAATACCAGCCTTATTAAAGTGAGCTAGTATTGCATCAGCAGGTGTTTCTCTACAGTCATCTACATTAGCTTTGTAAGCAACACCTAAAATACCAATTTTAGTGCCCTTTACAGATTTAAGTAATTCAAGCGCTTGCTCTGCAACAATATTCGGTCGATCATCATTAATTTTACGCGCTAAACGGATGAACTCACCTGCCTTAGTATTCTCAACTAAAAACCATGGATCAATTGGAATACAATGACCGCCAACACCAGGTCCTGGGCTTAGAACATTAACTCGAGGGTGGCGATTAGCTAAACGAATAACTTCATGTACATCGACATCAAGTTCTTCACAAACTTGTGCTAATTCATTTGCAAAAGCGATTCCTACATCACGTGATGTATTTTCTACCAGCTTTATACATTCAGCAGTTGTTAAGTCAGTTAAGAAAACTTCACCATTAACAAAGCTTTGATAAATGTCTTTTACTTTTTGTTGCGCTGCTTTGCTAGATGCCCCAATGATACGATCATTATTTACCAGTTCATTCAACGTTTCGCCTGGAATAGCTCGCTCAGGACAATGTACCACTTCTACGTTAATACCAGCATCAGCAAACCGTTGAGCTACTGCTAAACTTGTTTGAGGAGATATTGTAGATTCAATAATAACTATTTGCCCATCTTTAGCCACTTTAGCAATAGCGTCTGCAGCGGCAAAAACATAACTGCGATCACAGCGACTATCTTTATGCGGTGTTGGCACAGCAATTAAATAGGTATCACTTGAAGGGATTGTAATTGATGCCTTTAAGAAGCCCTGTGTTACAACCTTTTTAATTAACTCTGGCATACCAATTTCGTCAAAAGGACATTCGCCACGATTGATTGAATCAACCTTATCTTGACTTAAGTCAACACCGGTAACAGAGTAACCTGCCTGAGCAATTAAGCTTGAGATAGGTAAGCCCATATAACCCATACCAATCACAGCAATAGTTTCGTTTTTAGCAATTATTGTAGAACTATCTGTTTGTGTTAAATCTTTAACGATTACATCTATTATATACTCAGCTACATGTCCGTCGCCAAATGGGTTTTTCCAAGAATAATCATCTTGGCTTAGCCATTGTTTAGCGGCTTTAACGGCTTTAACGGCATCTCTACCGACTAATTCACTAGCGCCAACTTCAACGGCTTCTGGTCGTTCTGTATTTTCTCGTAAAGTCAGGCTAGGCACACCCAATAAACAAGCTTCTTCTTGAATACCACCAGAATCAGTTAAAATTAACTTCGCGTGCTTTTGTAATTGAATAAAGTCTAAATAGCCAACAGGTGCGATTAACTGTAAGTAACTTGGCAGCTCAATATTAAACTCTTTGAGTTTAGACTGGGTTCTAGGGTGAATTGGCCAAACAATTGTTCCTGTATAGTTTTTATGCATTTCATCGAATAAATGCAATAACTCCATAAGGTTTGACATAATATCAACATTTGAAGCACGATGCGCCGTGACTAGAAAGTATTCGCCAGCAGTTAAATTAAGCTCAGATAATATTTTGCTCGTTTTCGCAGAGATTTCTAAATGCTGAAAAAGTGAATCAGAAACGGTATTACCAACGGTATGAATTTTAGTACTAGGAATACCCTCTGATTTTAGAATATTTTCTTGATTCGGCCCAACCGCAAATAAATACTCACTGATATGGTCAGTCATAATTCGATTAGTTTCTTCAGGCATAGTGCGATCGTAGCTTCTTAATCCCGCCTCAATGTGCCCTACTTTAATATTTAACTTAGAAGCAGTTAATGCGCCAGCTAACACCGTATTGGTATCACCTTGAACTAGCACAACATCGGGTTTCTCTTCCAGTAAAATAGGTTCCATTTTTATCAAAATGTTACCAGTTTGATTACTGTGCAAACCAGACCCAACACCTAAGTTATAATGCGGTGCTGGAAGGTGTAGTTCTTCAAAAAAAATACTGTCCATTTCTTTTGAGTAATGCTGATTTGAATGAATAATAAAAAATGGGATGTTCCTTTTTTCACATTCTCTGATCACTGGCGCCATTTTTATAATTTCAGGCCGTGTACCAACAATGATGCCAATTTTCATTTAAACTTACCTTAACTAAATATTATTATTTATTAATGGTATTAGTTTACCTGTAATAGAAAGTTTTAAAAGTACTTAGTAAACAGATACGAAAAAAATTCAATCAAATTTGCTTTTTTTACTTTTAGCTAACTTTAACATTAACTTATTTTTAGTCCTCAAAAAGCCATGGCATGACAACCAAAGTATTGATACAGTAGAAATAATAGACGTATGGTTTTCTGGTACTATAAAAAGTAGCATCAACCTTCCTCATAGATAACGAAAGACTTAATTTAAAATGACTAATAAAAAAGCAATAAGTCGACTGAATCAGCCTACTTACCAAGCCCTTGTTGGCCTAATACTCATTTTTGTATTATTTTCTATTTTTAATATCCCAGTAATACAAACAATATGGGAAAATAGTTTTGACGATGGCACGTATTCACATGCTTATTTAATACCTGTTATTTCAATGTATCTATATTACCACTTATCGAAAACAGGCCAGTTAATTTATAGAGACACCCCTTCATTATTACCAATTGCATTGCTTTGTTTTAGTGCTCTATTGTTCTTTATTATGGTCTCAGCACAAATAAACTTAGGTTATTGGGCGGCAACGATGGCTATTTTACTTTCTGGCACGTTAGTAATATACAGAGCAAGTTGGCAAGTTATTTTTCCGACACTTTTTCTCGTTTTTTTAATGCCAGGTTGGGGCTTATTAACGGTGATATTACAAAATGTATCAGTAGCTTCTGTAACATTTTTAATGAGTCTAAGCGGAATACCTACATATGTTGAAGGCAACTTCGTTACCATTCCTGCAGGTGTATTTGAAATAGCAGACGGCTGCAGTGGGTTAAGGTACCTCATTGTATCTCTTGCGATTAGTTCTTTATTTAACTTTCTGTATATAAAAAACACACGCAAAGCATTATTATTTTTCGGCGTTTCCATATTAGGTGCTTTATTAACAAACTGGATAAGAATTACAGCATTAATACTTATCGGTGAATACACCAACATGGAGAGTGCTTTAATGACAGATCATAATATGTTTGGCTGGTATTTATACGTTCCTTTTATGTTTTTATTATTTATGTGGGGTAATAAATTGGCTGATAATGATCAACTATCAGTTCAAGAAAATGTTCATAATAACAGTACATTACCAAAAAATACTTTCCCAGCAACCGCCAATATTATCATTTTTAGTTTAGTCGTAGTTATTTCATCAACACTGTTAGAATCGTTGCTAATACCAAATATTAAAACTAACACAGAAATAAGTAAAACTACTGAAATACAACCATTAATAGCTAAGTTTACATACGTTGAAGAAAGCATTCTGCAGTTAGGCATGTTCAAATCGCATTATTTAAAGTACTTCTTTAATGGTAAATTAGATAATGGTAAGCCAACAGATTTTGGAAATAACTTTATCCCACACGGTTGGCGAGAAATTAATAAAGAAGTTGCTGGCGATTGGCAATATATAACAATTTCACAAAGAAATAAGACAGCGCTAATTAGAGTATCTTTTGAAATAGATAAGCAAAGATTTGCATCGTCTGGAGCGTTTAAAAAACAAAGGATATTAGCAGGTTTGATGGGAGTTAGTGAAACCTATTTACACTGGCAATATGTAGATTGCTTGAAAAAATGTAAGGAAGAAGCGAAAGTACTTCAATATGCTGGTAGTGCTTATGAATAAACTTTACTTATTGCTAATTGTTTCAATATTTTTTAAAGCAAATGCACATGATGGTAATTGCTCTACCTCTCCTACAGTAGGTAAAGAATATTATGTCGCACCTAATGGCAGTAATTACAAGTCAGATGGGAGTAGGCTTAAACCTTGGAAAACCATTAGTTATGGCATAGCTGTCATTCCCGATGGCAATACGCTCATTGTTAAAGAAGGTGTTTATACTGAAAAGATAAAAATTAGCAAAGCCTTCGATAAAAAAATGTTAATCAAATCCGAAATACCCTATTTAGCTAAATTAACAAATAATCAAAGAGTATTAGCTATAGGAGCCGAAGCATCCAACATCACTATTGAAGGGTTCGAGATCACACACAATTCAGTTAACGCTAAACCACTTGTTGTTCATATTGACGGTTGGGGTGGTCACGGAGTTAACACCATAACTTTACGTAATAATATTATTCACGACAGTTACAATAATGATTTATTAAAAGTAAATCATGGCGCAGAAAATATTATTATCGAATGCAACATGTTTTATAATCAAGGTGACTCAGATGAACATATTGATATTAATAGTGTCGCTAACATAATAATAAGAGACAATGTTTTTTTTAATGACTTTCACAAAAGTAACCGGAAAATAACAAATAAATCGTCAAGTTTTATCGTAGTTAAAGACAGTAACGATGATGACGATCGCTTTCTTGGTGCTGAGAATATAACTATCGCACGAAACATTTTTTTTAATTGGCAAGGTTCACATGGACAAAGCTTTATTTCAGTCGGGGAAGACGGCAAACCATACTATGAAGCAAAGTATGTAAATATTTATAACAATCTAATGCTTGGAAATAGTGCAGAATCAATGAGATCACCTTTTATGGTAAAAGGTGCGAAAGACATTAATTTCTTTAATAATACAATAAGTGGTGACTTACCAAGTAATGCTTTCGCTCTTCGCGTTACTCAAGAAAATAAAAATAGACAGCCGTCAAATATTAATTTGTATAATAACATTTGGTCAGATCCCACAGGAACTATGGGGCAAGGGGCTTATGAAAATAAAAATGACTTCTCAGATACCTTATTCTTTCAGCTAGATAATTTCACACTTAAAAACAATCTTTATTGGAATAATTCAAATTCATTACCATACTCGATCTTTGATAAAATAAACCCTTCAGACGACAAATTAATAGTCGTAGCTAACCCTAACCTAGGTGATAATCAAAAAATCTCAACTCCCGTATGGGATAACAACATAAAACAGTTTCATGATGGTTCATTTGAGATAAGAGAAGCTTTCCTAAGGATAGTTAATTTATATGGTATACCAAAATTTTATATTAAGAATCGATTCGTTAAACCTCAAAATATTCCATACTTCCCTGCGGATGATATCCTAGGAAAAACAAGGACTTCACCACATACTGTTGGGGCATATAATATAAACTCCGAGATAATTTATTAAGACATCATCTTTGAAATAACTAGGTATTTACAAAAAATACTAGTGAATTTGATATAACGTCGAAACTACAGGTTTATGATCGCCCATAAGAGAATCAATTACCTTCACATCAACAAGCACGAAACCATCAGAAAATAATAGATGATCTATTCGTGCGCCATGCCATGACGTTTTCTTAGTGTAATTAAAACCAACACCTGCACTATCTATTGCATTTCCCATAGCTGAAAAGTATTGCCGATAAATATTTTCATCTTCAAGCATATTAAAGTCACCCGCAATAATAGTTCTTGCTTGTGACTGCTGCCATGACGAAATTAATAATGCTTGGTATTGCCTGTTGCTCTCGATTTTTTTTGCGGAAGACTGATCCCAAACAGCATGTAGAACCCCCATAATGACGGTTCTTGGTGTTTCCAAATGTATATTAGCCAAAGAGAAACTTCCTTGTAATGTATTAACTTTATACAGCATAGCAAAGTTTCCCCAGCCATCAATTAATTTGCGACTCAACTCTCCAACTTCTTCAAAATCGAGCTTACTAATAATACAGAGACCACCTTTACATCTAACCCGATACTCTGAAAAGCCCCATGAAGCAGAGTTAATATTATTAGCCTCCTGCAAAAGCAATATATCAGGCTCTTCATCTTCAATTAATAGTTGTATTTCATATATAGAGGCACCACCACCAATATTAGCATTAATAATTTTTATGGAATTATCACTCTTAATTCTAGGCAGAAAGTAGTTTTCTAAAGGCGGGAATTGAAAATCTAAATAATTAAATACACCAACAAATAAAATAGCCAACAACCATTTTTTCCCTTTGCTAAAGTAGGGAAAAAAGATCAACACAAGCAAGCTTAAAAGCACCAACCACCATCTAGGGCCAAATAATAATATATACTTAGGAATAATCAACCATTGATAAAAAGGCCACCAAGGTAAAACAGATACTACTATTACTATAAACGCAAAAAGTATAAAATATACTGTCGCTACACGTTTTAAATTACATTGGATAAAGTTATGCATGTTTATTTAAATTATTTTTAGTAGTTTAATAAATGTATATTCAAATAAAACATTATAGACATTTAATCTCAATAATAGATAATACCAGTGTTTTCTTTAGTTTCATCGTCAAAAATACGGTTAATGTTAAAATACTGAAAGGATTTTCTTCCAAATGACTCGCCACATCCCTGAAGTTAAAGAAAAAAATTCATCAGCTGCCTTTTTCTTTTTATTTCTATATACCGCCTCCTCATTGATACGACCACATGAAATGTTTCAAGTAAGTGTTGAGTGGATATTGATAAAAGTATTTGCCATAACTTCATTTATTATACTCCTACTCGCACAAAGGCCATTGAAGTTATACCCACAACACTGGATGTTATTAACTTTAATCCCCTTGATTATAATGTCAGGCTTTTTAAATAGCTCAGGCATGTTTGGTATCGAAGAAGCAAAGAAGCTCTTTATTAGTGCAATCATTCCACTATTTTTAATGAGTGTTTGCATTACTACAATCAAACGTCAGCATATATTAATGGCGGTTTGTTTAATTGCTTCATTACTGATGGTACATAATGGCCATGTTCAGCAAACCGCATTCGAAGGCTATGGATGGGCATTAAATACCCACTCTGTTGGCTATATAGATTTAGGTGAAAGAAGAATCACATATCTAGGCTTTTTCAATGATCCTAATGACTTGGGAATGTTTCTAGTCATGAACATCCCTTTTGCAATATATTTTTATAAAAAAAGTTCAGGAATTTTAAAGCTAACTATGCTTGGTGTCCTCTGTGCTTTGGGCTACGGTATTTATTTGACCGGCTCAAGAGGCAGTATGCTTGGTGCTGGTGGTTTAATTGGTATTTATTTTCTAGTCGTGAATGCAGGACCAAAATTATTCATTTCATCTGTTCTATTAGCGCCTATTGCTGCGACTGTTGTCGCCTCATTACAGAGTAATATTGATGCATCTGCTAATGGCCGATTAGAAGCTTGGTACGCTGGAATACAAATGTTAATGGCCAATCCTATATTTGGCATAGGCAAAGGGCAATTTGTTGACCATCATGGCCTTGTTGCTCATAACTCCTATATACATGTTGCTGGTGAATTAGGTGTCCCTGGTTATTCTCTATGGGCTGGAGCCTTAGTTTTCACGGTATTAACAGGCTACTTATTTATCAAAGCAAGTAAGCTAAAAAAAGAAGCTGATGCTGAAGAATCGATAGTAGACGAAGAGAAACACATCGCATTTGAAAATGAGCGATTACTTAATAAAACCCTATTCTTCTCGATGATTGGTTTTATGATCACAGGTTTTTTTATCAGTCGTATGTTTACCTTAACACTCTTCATTTTTATGGGCATGACAATTGCGTCTCATATCCGTATGGTTAAGGTCTGCCCTGAATACCAACAACATTTCAGTAGTTCTCCTGCGTTAAGATCTATGGGGTACTGCTGGGTCGTTATAGTTGCTGTATATATTTCATTAAAACTAGGTTTGTAAAACCTAGTCGCTATTCCTAGTTAATGCAGTGTAAAGTTACCAAAAGATTATGAGTCACTTAAATGAAAAAAATTAAACTTATCGTCACATTACTAATAAATATTATTATTTACACTTTGGGGAACATTACTCCAAAGAATAAAAAAATATGGGTATTTAGTGCGTGGTTTGGCCAAAAATATAATGACAATCCAAAAGCATTTTTTGAATATGTGAATAAACACCATAAGCAAGAGATTAAAGTAGTTTGGATCTCTAAGAATTTTGATGTTATCAAGGAAGTTCAGCAATTAGGTTACATTGCTTATCATGAAAAAAGCTTATTAGGTATTTGGCATCAACTCAGAGCGAGCAAGGTTATAATTTGTCAATCTTTGCACGATGATCTATTTTCACCGTCTATAGGTAAGAAAACTAAAGTAATTCAGCTTTGGCATGGTATTCCTTTAAAAAAAATCATGTTTGATGCCTTCACAGAAAACAAAGAACCAAAAAATATATTTGGTCGATTTGTTGATTACTTGTCACCTTATAATAAACATAGAAATGACATAGTCATTTCTACCAGTAAATTAACTCAAACGACATTGGCTCAAGCTTTTAGAGTAGATAAATCACAAGTATTAACCTGTGGTTTTCCTCGCAATGATGTGTTTTTTGATAACATAAATAAAGCTGAGAACAGCCCATTTAAATGTATCTATATGCCAACATTTAGAGGAGGAATAGCGTCAGAGTGTGATTTATTTGAGCGCTATGGTTTTGACTTTAAAACAATAGAAAACCAACTGGCTAAGCATAATATTCAATTAACACTACGCATGCATCCTGTAAATAAACCACCTATTCAAGTAGTTGAAGAAATCAAAAATTCTCCTGTAATTAAGCTCGATGCTGGCAACGACATTTATCAATCAATCAATCAATATGACTGTTTAATTACCGACTATTCAAGTATTTACTTTGATTTTTTATTATCCGACAAGCCAATTATTTTCGCTCCATTTGATTTAGACGAATACAAAAAACGTGAGCGGTCTCTTTATTTCGAATTTGAAGACGTAACACTCAAGCCTTATTGTTATTCTTGGAATGAGGTGCTGGAGCGCTTAATATCATTAAAAGAACATCAAACTAATGATGAATATAAAAATGAATATAAGGCTTTAAAAAATCAATTTCATGAAAAGGCTAATGATGGTGCTTGTCCTTTTTCCACTAAACTATTTAACTACTTAGACAGTAAATAAGGATATTAACTTATGAAAAGAGTCCTCACATTTGGTACATTTGATTTATTTCATATCGGTCATTTACAAATATTAAAAAGAGCGAAATCTTTGGGCTCATACTTAATTGTAGGGATATCTACAGACGCTTTAAATTTTTCTAAAAAACAACGTAATCCCATCTGCAATCAAACTCATCGAAGAGAAATAATTCAAGAGTTAAAGTGTGTTGACGAAGTTTTTTTTGAGGAATCTTTAGAGCTTAAACGCCAATATATTATTGATACTAAAGCCGATGTATTGGTGATGGGTGATGATTGGAAAGGACGCTTTGATGAGTTCAAAGATATTTGCGAAGTTATCTATTTACCTAGAACACCATCAATCTCAACAACTGAGCTTATAGAAATAGTTAGAGATATTTAGAGGGACGAGGGGTTAAAGCAAGTGAAACTGATTTTTTTGTAATTCCTGCTGGTTATCTTTTCGAATCGTAAAACCTTAAAATAACTTCCTACCTCTTCTTTATCTATCCAAATAAAGATACATCCAACGATGTGAAATACTGTATATCTCATCTGGAAACTATTTTTAATTTGTCATCTTTTGTTCATAAACGCTTGGTAGTTTAGCTGCAACCAACTTAAATTTTCCAGTTTTATTACTATGAATGATATTATTTTATATGGTGCTTTTGATAGGCACAATTATGGTGATTTATTATTTCCTTTGATCATGGAACGTGTGATTAATGATCTATTCCCTGAAAAAGAAGTATTAATTACAGGTTTAATCAATAGTGATTTAAGTCGCTACGGTGCAAAAAAAACAATCACTATAAAAAAAGCACTTAAAATGAGTAAGAATGATGCCACCTTAATTCTGGCCGGTGGTGATGTGGTAGCTTGCGATTGGCAATCAGCATTTGGGTATCTCTTACCAAAGTCATTTTTTCCATTATATGTACGTATAGCTTATTATTTCCCTAAGTTCACACAGTATTTAACCTCTCGCCTTATGGGTTTAACCTCAGATTTACCATTTAATTTAAGCCGTAATGATATAGGAACTTCAAGAAAAGTTATTTACAATTCAGTAGGTGCAACAGGTGTTTCAAATGTCACTAAAGAGCAGGACGTAAATGCTTTATGTGAGTTGATGAGTGAAACTGATTTTGTGTCTGTTAGGGATAGTTTTTCTCAGAATCAATTAGAAAGAATAGGTTGCTCTACACCCAAATTAGCTCCTGATTCAGCCACAATTATGTCGTTTTATATTACTATTGACGAGCTTGAACAAAAGTCTTCGCCTATAACTAAAGATCTCATAGAGACGAATATCGAGGGATATATTGTATTCCAAATATCTCAAGGACATGTAAGAGGAAAAGAAAAAGCATTTGCTGACGCTCTATCTCAAACGAGTAAAGCTTATAACTTACCTATAGTGTTTATAGCAATAGGCAACGCAGCTGGCCACAATGACATTACAGGCGTTCATAAAGTTTCATCATTGCTGGCAAATGGCACGACTTATAGTACCTATTTAGAGGGTAATATCTTTGACTTAATGAATATTATCCGTAATGCCTCTTGCTACTGCGGTACTAGCCTACACGGTTTAATTACATCAATGTCTTTTGGTGTACCGAGAGTTGCATTACTTCCAACTTTGAGAAAACAAATTAATTACATGAAAACATGGGATCTCCCTCATATGCCTAGCGGTGTTTTGCCTGAAAATCTATCGGCATCTGTAGGCATTGCAATGGCTACTCCAACTAAAGACTTGAAACAATTGGGTCAACACTTAACAGATACTTACATGGAAAATTTTAGAAATATGAGTTTTAATTTTTAAGTCAAATTATAGTCCCGAACGACTTTTTAGTTCTGAAGATTCAATAGCATAGATTATATCAATGTAAGGCTGTGATAAAAGACACCAGAATATCTGACACTCTGGTTGTTTTAGCCTAATACAGGCGTTATATATTTCATCACATAAAGCTAGAATCTGTTTGTCTTTTTTACCTGTTGAGTAAGCGATAATACCTGTATTCATTACCCTATTATTAGGAGAGTAGCCTTTCGTTAACTTAACATTAATAAAATCAATGGTTTTACTCATATGTTTAGCGTATCTTTCTTGGCCTTTCGCTTCTTCTACTTCATGCCATATTGTAGGTTTAAGCTTTGCTTCATACCTTATAAGGATACCCTTTTGATTCTTTTCTATTATATGGTTTATATCGTCGGTAATTCGTCGGCTATCCATATATATAAGATGCTCAAAGTAGTTGAAATTAATATTATTTATCTGCAGAAACTTAACTTTCTTAGCAAGTAATGATGAAGCGATACTTTCTCCATTATCAATATCCCCTTCTACAAAACAAAAATGCCACCCCTTAAACTCAACTTCTTTTTTTAATGTTTTATTATTTGAATAAAAATAACAGTTCTCTATACCGTAAGGCGAATGTGGAATAATGGATATAAACCCCAACGCATCTAAAATTTTAAAAGGCAGAAGGTTTTTAATACTCGCATATATCCACTGTTTACAGGTGAGGAGTGAATTAATTTTTAGCGGTAAATTAAATTTATGACCAAACCAGCAGGATAATACAGCGACGTTTTTCATTTTGCCTTCCTTACCCATTTAGTTTTTCAAGCCAGTGATGTGGGAATGAACATTTGATACGAGACAGTTAATACTTTTGGTTTAAAAGTCTAAAAATACACTATCATTTAAGCTTAAATGACACTTTTCCTTTTAATTTCAATGCCTTTTTTTCAATCAAATGCCAAGAAAAGTAAGATAAAAACATAGTCACAATAAAAGAATAAATACACAGTGCTAAAACACCAACCTCTGGTATAAAAGCAATAACACTTTGTTGTACTGGCCATGCGTAAATATAAATACCATAAGAATAATCACCATATTGATTAAATTTACGTATGTAACCTCTAGGTATATAGGCGATGTAAAATATCACATAAAATATAGTCAAATTATAAACAATAAAAAAAAGCTCTGTGTTTATCGAAGAAATAAATAAAATAAATAGTACAGGATAAAATATTCGTTCAGAAAGTACTAAGCTATCTTTGAATATATAGCATGCTGTTCCAATAAAAAACAACGAGTACAACCTAAAGTCTTCTGATGCAAAATATGAAATAGGTAAAAAGGTATAAAAATAGTTGATAATATAAATAAGCATACCGATCACTGGTATCAGTAAATAAAATAAACGCTCATTTAACATACCATTTGACCAAATAAGTAATCGATTGATAACAATACTGAAAAAAACTAAAAGGCAGTAGGCTTTAACCTCGAATGGTAATGTCCACAAAGAGCCATTAACAACTCCTGGCCAAGGTAATGATTCAAATACGCCTGGTAAGCTGGGTTCTTCGCCAAAGAAAAGTACTGTATTTTTGAAAAGAAAAAGGTATGTTTGACTATCTGTTAAATATTGCACTAATGAGTAACTTGTGAAATATGTCCCGACAATAAACACACAGCATAATACAGCTACAAATAAACCAGGATATATACGAAGAAACCTTGCCCATAAAAAGGTAGTTAAGTTTTTTTTCAAAAACAGACTATTAGCGATTAAAAAACCGCTTGAAATAAAAAAAATATCAACAGCGATATGCCCAAATGACATATTTACTAATTGTTTGAAGGGCTCTTTAGAATTATTACCTATAGACAGCGCATAGCTATGGCTCAGCAAGACACCGAAGGCGGCAATAAACCGGATTAAATTAAAGTTATTATCTCTCGACTCTAAAAAACAGCTTAAACATTTTCCCAAAACTTATTCTCCAATAGGGCGTTATATAGCGCTAGCATTAATCCGTTAATAATATTGTTCAAACTTAAATACTTTTTCTCAAATAGCTTTATACAATCCAATCTTACTTTCTAGAAAGTACTTTTTTACTTATAGATATAAAGTAGTCCCCGGATATCTTTCTCAAGTTTTTATCTAACACTAATAACCAGCTAAGCACTAAGAATATAGCAAAGCTCGCTGCGCCATATAAAACAAGTTCAAACCAAGAAATCTTAGTCATAACCGATAGTGCAAGCCATAAACCGACACCAAAAACTAAAGCATTCGCCATAAAGAGTTTACGTATAATCAAACAAAGCTTTAATTTATTATAGAAACTATACAACCATAAACTGAGTACAACATTCGCAATAAACGAACCAATAGAGGTGCCTATAGCAACCCCTATAAGTCCATACTTCAAACCTAATACTATCGATAATGAAATATTAGTTATTGCCCCAAAAAGGCTAACCAATGAAATATATTGATGCTGAGCTTGTGCAAGTAGCACTTGATTAACCGATGTATAAATTGATTGGCAAAAGAAGGTGAAAATTAGAAAATAAAGAATATTGGCCGCAGGTTCAAATTCTTCACCTACCCAAAGAACAATAAAAGCTTTACCTAAAATAATTAAAGGTGCTGAAAACAACGTAGCAAAAAATAAGTTAATCATTATCGCGTTATGAAACAAATCATCTAAATTTTCATTTTTCGAGATTTTTTTCATAAAAACAGGAGACAAAAAGCCATTCACTGTAAAAACAAACGACTTAATGTGTTCAGCTAAGCGGTTAGCAACGCCATAAACAGCAACAGATGAAAGACCTATAAGTTTTGTAACAATGAAGGGATCGGCTTTCGAATTTAAGGTATTAGCAACCCCATTAGCAACTACGTGTTTAGAGAAAGCGAATAATGATTTTAACTCTTCTTTAGTCACTAACTTGAAACTAAACTTCATCGCTGGATAAAGTTTCTTTATGTAATAAATCTTGACCCCATTTGTTAATACATCAGCAACTGTCTCTTATACACATCTGACGCTGCCGACGATATGCAGTGTGTAGA
>OJDI01000547.1_pt1:0-12500 | contig 14443 bp, 16 predicted proteins | sample 1592601 | NCBI WGS metagenome assembly OJDI01 (sample SAMN05416845, study PRJEB24817) | seawater metagenome | isolation source: Sea water | place: Canada:Atlantic | collected 2013-07 | reverse complement strand
CCAGTACCAGGGGAGTACCAGGGGAGGTGAAAATATTCTATGTTCTTTTGGTCTGCACACTGCAGAGTAGGGACACCACGAGGATTTATACCGTAGTCTTACCGTAGTCTACCGTAGTACACAGTAGTATACCGTAGCATACCGTAGACTACCGTAGGAACGGCAGCGTCGCGTCTACGTAGCGTAGCGCGTAGGATCACGCAGTGTATGCAGCATAGGCAGGTAGCTCGATCTTGCCAGCGTAGTGTGACAGCAAAGTACAGGGCTGGAAAATAAGACTATGTACAAATCCAGTAGGTTGGAGCTGAACTGGTCGCCCTATTGTTCTAGGCTGTTTGGCTAATGTGAGGGAGGAAAAAAAAAGTTGAAGCGAAGCGTCTGGTCGAAGCTGGAGGGCGCGGTGGACTCGTAGCGAGCAATCGCAACGGCGTTTGGCCGCGCGTCTCTGGGTTAGTTTGGATCTCGCTTTTTCTCTACTTCTCTCACGTGTGACAGCGAGTTGCCGGTCTTGTCGCTGAGAAGCGATAGCAGCAGGGACCGCACGGCAGCAAAGCTGAAAATTTTGTTTCTTGGGTGACTTCGTTCTCCGTGCGTGAAAAACTCTCGCTTATCTGAGCGTTGAATATTTCGACGGACGGGAAGTTTTGTTGGTTGTCTATCGGCTCTATAGCCGATGCTTTGTTGAAAAACTACTTTTTGAATCTCGTGAATTTCGAACTAGGCTTAACGGTCAGGTCGAAAACTTCGCTTATTCTCTTAGTTAGTTACCTGGTTGATCCTGCCAGTAGTCATATGCTTGTCTCAAAGATTAAGCCATGCATGTCTAAGTACAAGCCTCACTAAGGTGAAACCGCGAATGGCTCATTAAATCACACCTAATGTACTGGACAGTCTCAGTTACTTGGATAACTGCGGTAATTCTGGAGCTAATACATGCGTACTAGCCGCGACTCACGGAGCGGTGCTTTTATTAGATCAAAACCAAACGGCCTCGAGCCGTCCCCCTGGTGATTCTGAATAACTTTGGGCTGATCGCACGGACTCGTTCCGGCGACGTGTCCTTCCAAGGTGTGCCCTATCAACTGTCGACTGTGGCATAGACGCCCACAGTGGTTTTGACGGGTAACGGGGAATTAGGGTTCGATTCCGGAGAGGGAGCCTGAGAAACGGCTACCACTTCTACGGAAGGCAGCAGGCACGCAAATTACCCACTGGCCGAAGGCCGAGGTAGTGACGAAAAATAACGATACCGGACTCATCCGAGGCCCGGTAATCGGAATGAGTACACTTTAAATCCTTTAACGAGGAACAATTGGAGGGCAAGTCTGGTGCCAGCAGCCGCGGTAATTCCAGCTCCAATAGCGTATATTAAAGTTGTTGCGGTTAAAAAGCTCGTAGTTGGATCTCGGCGGGCAGGGGGTGGTTCGCTCTTCAGCGCTACTGCCCCGCTTTGCCCGTGTGATTGGCGGAGGTTTCGGGGTGCTCTTCGTTGAGTGACTCGGAGCGCCGTCAGGTTTACTTTGAAAAAATTAGAGTGCTCAAAGCAGGCTTTTCACGCTTGAATATTCGTGCATGGAATAATGGAATAGGAACTCGTTTCTATTTTGTTGGTTTTCGGAAATCGAGTTAATGATTAACAGGGACAATTGGGGGCATTAGTATTCAGACGACAGAGGTGAAATTCTTGGACCGTCTGAAGACTGACTACTGCGAAAGCATTTGCCAAGAGTGTTTTCATTAATCAAGAACGAAAGTTAGAGGTTCGAAGGCGATCAGATACCGCCCTAGTTCTAACCATAAACGATGCCAGCTAGCGATCTGCCGAGTTTTTTTTGTAGGCTCCGCAGGAAGCTTTCGGGAAACCAAAGCTTTTGGGTTCCGGGGGAAGTATGGTTGCAAAGCTGAAACTTAAAGGAATTGACGGAAGGGCACCACCAGGAGTGGAGCCTGCGGCTTAATTTGACTCAACACGGGAAATCTCACCAGGCCCGGACACTGGAAGGATTGACAGATTGAGAGCTCTTTCTCGATTCGGTGGGTGGTGGTGCATGGCCGTTCTTAGTTGGTGGAGTGATTTGTCTGGTTAATTCCGATAACGAACGAGACTCTGTCCTGCTAAATAGATTCAACCTTTCTTTTGGGTTGGAATTTCTTCTTAGAGGGACTGGCGATTATTAGTCGCACGAGATTGAGCAATAACAGGTCTGTGATGCCCTTAGATGTTCTGGGCCGCACGCGCGCTACACTGAAGGGATCAGCGTGTTCTCCCTTTCCGAGAGGAACGGGTAACCCGCTGAACCCCCTTCGTGGTAGGGATCGGAGCTTGCAATTGTTCTCCGTGAACCAGGAATTCCCAGTAAGCGCAAGTCATAAGCTTGCGTTGATTACGTCCCTGCCCTTTGTACACACCGCCCGTCGCTACTACCGATTGAACGTTTTAGTGAGGTATTTGGACTGGGCCTTGGGAGGATTCGTTCTCCCATGTTGCTCGGGAAGACTCCCAAACTTGAGCGTTTAGAGGAAGTAAAAGTCGTAACAAGGTTTCCGTAGGTGAACCTGCGGAAGGATCATTATCGAATTCGTTCTCTTCTGAGAGCAGTTTGAAAAAACCTCGGGCTTTATTGCCTCGGGTCTTTGGCTCGTCTGCCTTAGACTTTGACGTCCGCTGGGTGAGATCTGGCCGCCAGGTCTGTCTCAACAGCCCGTGGACGGCCTCCTGGCGGGTGCTGCTCAAGCTTAAAGCTCTTCGCCCGTTTCAGGAGGTGAAATTGTTGCTCTCCCGTGAGGAGCTCTGCAACCGTCGATTGAACTTCGGCCGATTGTGGTCAACTACTTTTTGAAAATACTGAGCAGTGGATCACTTGGCTCGGGGGTCGATGAAGAACGCAGCAAACTGCGCGTCGGAATGTGAACTGCAGGACATATGAGCATCGACACTTTGAACGCATATTGCGGACTGTGGTTTGTCCACTGTCCATGTCTGGCTCAGGGTCGGTTTGTCATCCATCCAGCTGAATTGCTGGCATTGGGCATCTCCCTCTAGCTGGTCTAGAGGGTGGCCTCAAGTTTGACTGTGCGAGCCTGCGTACGGAGTGCTGACTCTCGGGTTGTTTGCTCAGCCTGGGTTGGCGTTAAGCTCCTGCGTGGCTCGTGCTCGAGCCTTGAAAATCTAAATTTTTTCATAGTTCTTTTTATTTCACGACCTGAGAGCAGGCAAGGTTACCCGCCAAATTTAAGCATATTAATAAGCGGAGGAAAAGAAAACAACCGTGATACCCTTAGTAATGGCGAATGAAACGGGTAGAGCCCAGCACCGAACCGCCGGCCATCTCGGTCGCGTGGAATGTGGTGTTTGGGAAAGCCTCATCGCAGTGAGCCGAAGCGTTCAAGTACACCTTGACTGGGACCACGGCCCGTAGAGGGTGATAGGCCCGTGAGACCTTTGGCTTGCTGCGCTGGCTTTTCCCTAGAGTCGAGTTGTTTGGGAGTACAGCTCAAAGCGCGTGGTAAACTCCACGTAAGGCTAAATATGACCCCGAGACCGATAGCGAACAAGTACCGTGAGGGAAAGTTGAAAAGCACTTTGAAGAGAGAGTTCAAGAGTACGTGAAACCGCTTAGTAGTAAACGGAGGGACTCTCGAAGTCGGCGGTGACGGTTCAGGGTGACGGCGGGGCGGCCTGGGGGCGTGGGATCCGCAAGGACCCTGTCCCTTTGTCAGCTCTGTCGGCGCCTGCACTTCGTTGCCGCCATACGCGATGAACCGTTTTCGGCGGACCGAGGGCGTGGGTGAAGTTTGTTGGCCTCGGCTTTCAAGCCCCGCGTTCCTGGCTCTGTCGGGGACGGGTAGTGGAGCGATCTCTTATAGAGAGTGCCCTTGCTGGCACGGTTCGCATCTCTATCGCGAGTAGGTCGGCGGTCCCTCCGACCCGTCTTGAAACACGGACCAAGGAGTTTAACATGTGCGCGAGCCATTGGGTGTTCGAAACCCAAAGGCGCAGTGAAAGCAAAGTCTGACTTGTCAGATGAGGGGTGATCCTTCACGGGCGCAACCCCGGAGCTTCGCATCGACCTCGCTTCGTGCGGAGCATCAAGAGCGTACACGTTGAGACCCGAAAGATGGTGAACTATGCCTGGCCAGGTTGAAGTCAGGGGAAACCCTGATGGAGGACCGTAGCGATTCTGACGTGCAAATCGATCGTCGGAGCTGGGTATAGGGGCGAAAGACTAATCGAACCATCTAGTAGCTGGTTCCTTCCGAAGTTTCCCTCAGGATAGCTGGTGCTCGTAATCGAGTTTCATCCGGTAAAGCGAATGATTAGAAGTATTGGGGGCGAAACGCCCTCAACTTATTCTCAAACTTTAAATGGGTGAGAAGCGGGACTTGCTTAATTGAAGCCTCGCAACGAATCGGAGTGCCTAGTGGGCCATTTTTGGTAAGCAGAACTGGCGCTGTGGGATGAACCGAACGTTGAGTTAAAGTGCCAAAGTGTGCGCTCATCAGATCCCATGAAAGGTGTTGGTTGCTTAAGACAGCAGGACGGTGGCCATGGAAGTCGGAATCCGCTAAGGAGTGTGTAACAACTCACCTGCCGAAGCAACTAGCCCTGAAAATGGATGGCGCTAAAGCGCGCCACTTATACTCAACCGTTGGAGCAGAGCCGGCTCTTTGCAGCCCTGACGCTCCAACGAGTAGGAAGGTCGCGTGGGTGGCGCCGAAGGCTTTTGGGTGTGAACCTGGCCGGAGCCGCCCACGGTGCAGATCTTGGTGGTAGTAGCAAATACTCCAGAGAGGCCCTGGAGGACCGATGTGGAGAAGGGTTTCGTGTGAACAGCCGTTGAACACGAGTCAGTCGATCCTAAGGCTTAGGGGAAACCTTAATCAAGCGTGCGGCGTTTCGACTGTGAAACCGCAACTTGGCCGAAAGGGAATTTGGTCCTTATTCCAAAACCTGGCCGTGGAACCGTTTCGGAATCTCGCATTCCGTCGTGGCAACGCGACACGACTGGGAGACGCCCACCGAAGCTCTGGGAAGAGTTGTCTTTTCTGCATAAGCCGCCGAGGCCCTGGAATCCTCTCGCAGGGCGAACGGGTTTTGGTTTTGGCGAAGATCCTCGCAGTTCTCGCGAGGACCACGAGTGGTCGGTGGGACCTTGAAAATCCCAGGGAGATTACGGCGGACTCACGCCAGCTCGTACCCATATCCGCAGCAGGTCTCCAAGGTGAACAGCCTCTGGTCGATAGAATAATGTAGGTAAGGGAAGTCGGCAAATTGGATCCGTAACTTCGGGATAAGGATTGGCTCTGAGGGTTGGGGCGGTCGGGCTTTGCACAGGAAGCGGCTGCGTCCACCGGCGGGCCTGGGCAAGTCCCACGAGGGTCGAACCCGGTCCCGTTCACGGGCCTCCGTGGATTGTCATTGCTTTGCGGGCTCGGCTTCGCGGCCGATGTCCCGTTCGGTCGTCAATCAACAACCAACTCAGAACTGGCACGGACAAGGGGAATCCGACTGTCTAATTAAAACAAAGCATTGCGATGGTCAGAGAGTGATGTTGACGCAATGTGATTTCTGCCCAGTGCTCTGAATGTCAAAGTGAAGAGGTTCGTCCAAGCGCGGGTAAACGGCGGGAGTAACTATGACTCTCTTAAGGTAGCCAAATGCCTCGTCATCTAATTAGTGACGCGCATGAATGGATTAACGAGATTCCCACTGTCCCTATCTACTATCTAGCGAAACCGCAGCCAAGGGAACGGACTTGGGAAGATCAGCGGGGAAAGAAGACCCTGTTGAGTTTGACTCTAGTCTCCTATTGTGGCGGAGCATCTCTGGCGTAGAATAGGGAGGAGACTTCGGTCGCCAGTGAAATACTCCTACGGAGATCGCTCCTCTGCTTACTCGGTTAGGCGGGTTCGGCCTTCGGGCCGCTTTTTCGACTCAACCGCGGCGGCTTCGCTGCCGCGGGACCCGCTCCGAGGACATTGCGAGGCGGGGAGTTTGACTGGGGCGGTACATCTGTCAAATGATAACGCAGGTGTCCTAAGGCCAGCTCAGTGAGGACAGAAACCTCACGTGGAGTAAAAGGGCAAAAGCTGGCTTGACTTTTCCCTTCAGTACGGGGCAAAGAGAAGAAATTTCGGCCTATCGATCCTCTTTATTTCGGAGTTTGAAGAAAGAGGTGCCAGAAAAGTTACCACAGGGATAACTGGCTTGTGGCTGCCAAGCGTTCATAGCGACGTAGCTTTTTGATCCTTCGATGTCGGCTCTTCCTATCATTCAGAAGCAGAATTCTGATAGTGTCGGATTGTTCACCCGCCAATAGGGAACGTGAGCTGGGTTTAGACCGTCGTGAGACAGGTTAGTTTTACCCTACTGATGGCTTGAAGTTGCGATAGTAATCCTGCTCAGTACGAGAGGAACCGCAGGTTCGGACATTTGGTACACGTACTCGGTCGATCGACCGTTGGTGCGAGGCTACCATCCGTGGGAATATGCCTGAACGCCTCTAAGGCAGAAACCCGCCTAGACATGGCAACTTTATCGTCGGGCTGGAGAGCTGTTTGGGGAATGCTAGGCTTTTGCCTCCACCCCAGTGTTGGGCTACGGACTTGTGCTAGAAGCGTGCTTGTCTGCCCTGACCATTTAATTATTCAGAGTTCTTGCCCAAAATCTTTTGCATACGACCTAGATTAGTCATGGTGTCGTACTTGGTAGAGCAGCTACCACACTGCGATCTATTGAGACTCATCCATTTGACTGAAAGATTTGTCTTGTCGGCTAGACAAGTCTTTCGCTCTCATGGATGGGTTTTTTTTTGCCGAATAAATTTGAACCTAGTTGTGAACATGAGATGATATGAAAATTGCCGATGAAAAAATAAATCTTGCAAAAATAATTTTTTTTCACGTTTTTTTTTTTTTTTTTTTTTTTTTTTTTTTTTTTTTTTTTTCAATTTTCCCCACGGAAAATTTCGGGCCAGCCGCCCGGTTATAAAATTTCCTAAGTATTTAGCACCTATGCCGATGATAAATTTCAATTTTGAACCCCACGGAAAATTCCCGAACATTTTCAGAGTATAAAATTTTTTCGGTATAATAAGCAGAGATTATGAAAGCATGTTCCGCAAACACCCCCTAAAGTCTACTCTCTTTATAGGCACTCAAAGTCAAATTCATGATTTCTAACTATAACACAGCTGTTTACACCTATATGTGAGGCTGAAATGAAAATTTCGGTGGCTCACATGGACAGGCATCGGGTCAGGCATTGTTGTTACATGCTCATAATTTCCTGCACACTGAAACAGCTACGGAGGTTACCTTGCTTCGGTTGGGTAGTATACTCTGGAACTGTATCAAGCCTGAGGAGGTTTGAGTTTCCGTGCGAAACTGAATCTCGTTTACTTGGCCGTGGTGAATACTCTTCCTACGGACTAGAAACATGTCGGTTGTCGATCCCGTGCAGAGTTGCGACGGGATTTCTCGGCTCAGACTGCGGGTGGTGTGGGGTTGGTCCGCCAACTCCACTCCCCACGGTGCGTTGTAGCGAGAATAGTTATCTGGTTGATCCTGCCAGTAGCATATGCTTGTCTCAAAGATTAAGCCATGCATGTCTAAGTACAAGCCATATTATGGTGAAACCGCGAATGGCTCATTAAATCACACCTAATCTACTGGAATGTTAGCAGTTACTTGGATAACTGAGGTAATTCTTGAGCTAATACATGCGAAAAATCCCGACTCACGAAGGGATGCTTTTATTAGATCAAAACCAAACAGCTTCGGCTGTAACACTGGTGACTCTGAATAACTTTGGGCTGATCGCATTGCCTTGAGCAGGCGACATTTCCTTCGAAGGTGTGCCCTATCAACTGTCGACTGTGATATAGACGCTCACAGTGGTTTTGACGGGTAACGGGGAATCAGGGTTCGATTCCGGAGAGGGAGCCTTAAAAACGGCTACCACATCCAAGGAAGGCAGCAGGCACGCAAATTACCCAATGAACGAAGTTCGAGGTAGTGACGAAAAATAACAATACAAGACTCATCCGAGGCCTTGTAATTGGAATGAGTACACTTTAAAACCGTTTCACGAGGATCTATTGGAGGGCAAGTCTGGTGCCAGCAGCCGCGGTAATTCCAGCTCCAATAGCGTATATTAAAGTTGTTGTGGTTAAAAAGCTCGTAGTTGGATTTCGGCGGGTATTGGTTGGTTTGAATTGCTTCAACACTGACTTTTTTACCCGTGTGTTTTGCCAGAATTTAGCGGGTGATCTTCGCCGATTGTCCGTTGGAACTGGTAGGTTTACTTTGAAAAAATTAGAGTGCTCAAAGCAAGCTTACTGCTTGAATAGTTGCGCATGGAATAATAGAATAGGAAGTCGTTTCTATTTTGTTGGTTTTCGGAAATCGACTTAATGATTAATAGGGATAGTCGGGGGCATTCGTATTCAAACGACAGAGGTGAAATTCTTGGACCGTTTGAAGACGAACTAAGGCGAAAGCATTTGCCAAGAATGTTTTCATTAATCAAGAACGAAAGTTAGAGGTTCGAAGGCGATTAGATACCGCCCTAGTTCTAACCATAAACGATGCCAGCTAGCGATCTGCCGGCGTTTAATTTTCTGACTTGGCAGGGAGCTTCCGGGAAACCAAAGCTTGTGGGTTCCAGGGGAAGTATGGTTGCAAAGCTGAAACTTAAAGTAATTGACGGAAGGGCACCACCAGGAGTGGAGCCTGTGGCTTAATTTGACTCAACACGGGAAATCTCACCAGGCCCGGACACTAGTAGGATTGACAGATTGATAGCTCTTTCTTGATTTGGTGGGTGGTGGTGCATGGCCGTTCTTAGTTGGTGGAGTGATTTGTCTGGTTAATTCCGATAACGAACGAGACTCTGTCCTGCTAAATAGATTCAACCTTTCTTTTGGGTTGGAATTTCTTCTTAGAGGGACTGGCGATTATTAGTCGCACGAGATTGAGCAATAACAGGTCTGTGATGCCCTTAGATGTTCTGGGCCGCACACGCGCTACACTGAATCGGTCAGCTAGTTCTTCCCGTTCCGAGAGGAACGGGTAAACTGTTGAACTCGATTCGTGGTAGGGATCGGGGCTTGCAATTATTCCCCGTGAACCAGGAATTCCCAGTAGGCGCGAGTCATAAGCTCGCGTCGATTACGTCCCTGCCCTTTGTACACACCGCCCGTCGCTACTACCGATTGAGTGTTTTAGTGAGGTCCTCGGATTGATAGCCTGGCGGTTAACGCTGCCTAGCTAACGAAAAGACGACCAAACTGTAGCACTTAGAGGAAGTAAAAGTCGTAACAAGGTTTCCGTAGGTGAACCTGCGGAAGGATCATTAAAGGTTTTGGTTGCCAGCCAACTGAAATGTTTAAACAACTCGGGTGTCGTCTTTCCTTTCACAAGGAAATTCGAGCCTTGGACCCGCGGCTTGTCTGCCTTGGGTCGTGCAAGCTGTCTGCCAGCCCGTGACTGGTTTGGTCGTGGGACGTGGCGAATGGCTGCCTGCGAGCCCACCGGTGCCGTAGTCGGCAGCAAGAGTCTCACCGGTGAGGCCGGGTTCTGTGCCCCCTTTTTCCCTTTTCCCGGGTTAAAGGCTTCAACGATGAAAATTGTTTTCCTTCATAATTTTCACTCCTTACGGATGAAAACCTAAACACAATGCTATACAGTGGATCAATTGGCTTGGGGGTCGATGAAGAACGCTGCTAAATGCGTGACACAATGTGAACTGCAGGACACATGAACATCGACACTTTGAACGCATATTGCAGGTTTGTGCTTGTAACAAACCTACCCTTTTGTCAGGGTCGGTTATACTACATCCATCAAGGTATTTGAAAGAATCCTTGCATTGTCCGGCCGGTGGCTTCTGGCTACCGCCGGTCTAAGGTGTAACCCTGCAGTGCTTGGGCCTGCGTCAACTCTAGGGAATCTCTCCCGGGTTGGTTGCTGCGCCTCCTGCTCATGGGTTCTGGTGTGTGGGGAGCTGACTGTGTATCATCCCCTAGCGTCACCGATCATTTAACTTTCGACCTGACATAAAGGGAGATTACCCGCCGAATTTAAGCATATTAATAAGCGGAGGAAAAGAAAACAACTGTGATTCCCCTAGTAATGGCGAATGAAACGGGATTAGCCCATCGCTGAACTGCAGGTCGTCCTGGCCTTGTGGAATGTAGCGTTTGGAAGGGTCTCTTCCAAGGTTCAGATGCCTGTCAAAGTCCAACTTGACAGTGGCCACAGCCCATAGAGGGTGATAGGCCCGTAAGGCGGTTATCTGACTTTGCTGACCCCTTCCCAGAGTCGGGTTGCTTGGTAGTGCAGCCCAAAGTGCGAGGTAAACTCCTCGTAAGGCTAAATATGACCCCAAGACCGATAGCAAACAAGTACAGTGATGGAAATTTGAAAAGAACTTTGAAGAGAGAGTTAAGAGTACGTGAAACTGTATGGCAGTAAACGCAGCCTTCCTCGAAGTTTCCCTGGTGTACCCAGCCTTGGGTTTGGCCAGCTCCTGTATTCGGATCAGCAATGACCGGGTGCGGGATGTCTGTCTGATCCACGGGTGCAACTTCACCAGGTGTTACGGTGGGAACTGTTGGGACCGGACCAAAGGCTTGGGATGAAGTTCTCTCTTCGGAGTTAGCTCCCGATGTCCTGGCTTCGGATCCGACAGGCATGTGACCAACTTGTACAGCAAGCAACCCTTCTGTTGCGGTTGGTCGTTCCCCACCGAGTAGGTCGGTGGAGGCTGTGACCCGTCTTGAAACACGGACCAAGGAGTCTAACATGTGTACGAGTCATTGGGTTGACTAAACCCGAAGGCGCAGTGAAAGCAAAGAGTCGTTTCGGCTTGAGGGACGAGGCCTAACCGCTGCAGTCCCGCCATTTCCAATCATCCTCGCTATGTTGGGAATAGGCAGAGTATATATGTTGGGACCCGAAAGATGGTGAACTATGCCTGGCCAGGTTAAAGTCAGGCGAAAGCCTGATGGAGGACCGTAGCGATTCTGACGTGCAAATCGATCGTCGGAGCTGGGTATAGGGGCGAAAGACTAATCGAACCATCTAGTAGCTGGTTCCTGTCGAAGTTTCCCTCAGGATAGCTGGTACTCATTAACGAGTTTCATCCGGTAAAGCGAATGATTAGAAGCCTTGGGGGCGAAACGCCCTCAACTTATTCTCAAACTTTAAATGGGTGAGAAGCCCGTGTTGCTTGAGTGAACTCGGGCACTGAATCGGAGTACCTAGTGGGCCATTTTTGGTAAGCAGAACTGGCGCTGCGGGATGAACCGAACGCAAGGTTAAAGTGCCCAAATGGAAGTTCATCAGATCCCACGAAAGGTGTTGGTTGCTTAAGACAGCAGGACGGTGGCCATGGAAGTCGGAATCCGCTAAGGAGTGTGTAACAACTCACCTGCCGAAGCAACCAGCCCTGAAAATGGATGGCGCTAAAACTTCCTACTTATACCTTGCCATTGAATCAGAGCTTGGCCCTTTGAGGCCCTGACGATTCAATGAGTAGGCAGGTCGAACCGGTGGCGTGGAAGGCTCTGGGAGTGATCCTGGCTGAAGCCGCCGGTTGTGCAGATCTTGGTGGTAGTAGCAAATACTCCAGAGAGGCCCTGGAGGACCGATGTGGAGAAGGGTTTCGTGTGAACAGCCGTTGAACACGAGTCAGTCGATCCTAAGGCTTAGTGGAAGCATTGTTCAATAGGGCGGTGATCTATTTCTATAGAGCCGCATCTACAGCCGAAAGGGAAACTGGTCCATATTCCAGTACCTGGTAGCGTAACCGTTGGGAGCCTCGTATCTCACGTGGTAACACGAACAGAGCTTGAGACGCCCGCCCGAACTCTGGGAAGAGTTGTCTTTTCTGCATAAGCAACCGAGGCCCTGGAATTTCTTTGAGAAGAGAATGGGTTTTGGTTTTGCCAAGAGCACAGCAGTTCTCGTTGTGTCCATGAGCGTCGGGCGGGACCTTGAAAATCAAGCTGAGGGCTTCGGCGAGTCGCACCAGTTCGTACCCATATCCGCAGCAGGTCTCCTAGGTAAACAGCCTCTGGTCGATAGAATAATGTAGGTAAGGGAAGTCGGCAAATTGGTTCCGTAACTTCGGGAAAAGGAATGGCTCTAAAGGCCGGGGTGTTTGGGCTTAGTGCAGGAAGCAGTCGGTTTATCGGTGGGCCTGGCGAAACCTTCGCGGTGAAGTCGGTCCCATTCTCAAGCTACTGTGGAGTGCCTTTGCTTCGCAGTCCCGGGCAACCGGGTAACTGTTCAAGCATCAATTAACGGCTAATTTAGAACTGGCACGGACAAGGGGAATCCGACTGTTTAATTAAAACAAAGCATTGCGATGGTCAGAGAGTGATGTTGACGCAATGTGATTTCTGCCCAGTGCTCTGAATGTCAAAGTGAAGAGGTTCGTCCAAGCGCGGGTAAACGGCGGGAGTAACTATGACTCTCTTAAGGTAGCCAAATGC
>OJDI01000537.1_pt1 | contig 14685 bp, 12 predicted proteins | sample 1592601 | NCBI WGS metagenome assembly OJDI01 (sample SAMN05416845, study PRJEB24817) | seawater metagenome | isolation source: Sea water | place: Canada:Atlantic | collected 2013-07 | reverse complement strand
CGAGATGCTCAGGAGTCTCGTGGGCTCGGAGATGTGTATAAGAGACAGAGATGATTTTTTTGAGAAAATCCAATTAAGACCGAGAGTTAAAAACCCTATCTGACTTACATCTTCTTTTCTTGTTCTCTCGTATTTACGCAGAAAACCTCTCAAACCAATGTCCATATAATCTTTTTTATCTATATTTTTTTCTAAGGAAATAATATCCCTTATACCTAAATTTAAACCTTGTCCTGCCATAGGATGAATAAAGTGGGCTGCATCTCCAATAAGCAAAACGCGATCCTTAAAAATACTCTCTACACTGTTCATAAAAAGTGGGAAAGATTCTTTTTGTGAAGCAATTTTTATGTCTTTATAATAATTACCAATAACTAGATTTAATTTATTTTCAATAGATTTATCATCAAGGTTATTAAGTTTTTCAAAGAATTGGTTATCGCATGACCATACAATTGAAACCAATCCTTTTCTAATCGGTAGCACTGCTAAAATACTATCTTTTAAAAAAAATTGCGCTGCTTGCTTCTGTATTTCAGATTTAACTTTAAGCTCAAATGATAGAGCTGTCTGCTTAAAATCATGCTTTAATGAATTGATTGATATTTTTTCTCTGACCATTGAATTAGCGCCATCACATGCAATTATGATCGATGCTTTATGTTCTTCATTGTGTAGCTTTAAAATTACTTGCTCTTGTTCTTGTTCTTGTTCTTTTTTAATCTCAAAATCATTAGATAATTTTTTGAAATTTTTTTCATTATTCAATGTTTTTTTTATCGCTTCATTAAAATTTTTTTCATTTACCATGTAAGCAAGTGCAGGATTTTGAGCATCTTCTGCATTGAGGGTGACAGAATTTTTAATAGAACTATCAAAAATTTTCATACTTTTAATTTCGCTAAGTGACTCAAAAAATAATGAGGGAAACCCAAGTGACCTTAGCCAGTCGATACAGGATGGAGACAGCGCAAAAGTTCTGTTTTTTATTTTTGATACTTTTGCAAAATGGTTGATTTCAAAACCTTTTGATTTCAACATAATATGCAGAAGCTCTCCGATTAAACCACCACCTATTATAATAATTTTCTTTTGAATATCATTCACCATAACTCATCTTCCTGACAAATGATTGTTTGATAGGTCTTGTAATATCCAATAAAGAAAGCGCATAGCCTCTAACTTTTTTTAGGCCTACCAGATCATTCGAAAAGCTCTTTACGAGCATTTCAGTGAAATTAAGTATTTTCTTTCGCTCGCCCGCTCTTGAATGTTTATATTCATCAAGCAGAGCTTCTAAACTTTTTATCTTTGAGCCACCTATTAAAGACTGATTAAGCTTGTAAGCATCTCTTAATCCAGTATTTAAGCCTTGTCCAGCAACGGGATGCATGGTCTGTGATGCATTTCCAAGAGCAACAATATTTGAATGCATTACTTCCACATATGTTTGTTTTAAATCAAATGAGATTCTTTTCTCACATTCTAGAAAGCTTCCAACCCTGTCGCCAAAGCTTTCATGAAGCTGTGATAAAAAACTTTCTTGATTCAATTGTTCAAGCTTTTCTATAAATTTTCTTGGCCCTGTCCAAACTAATGAGAATTTATCGTTTCTATTGGGTAATAAGGCAATAGGCCCATTTGAGGTGAATCTTTCGTAGGCAATATTACGATGAGGTATTTCAGTCAATACCTTAGTTACAATCGCAGTATGATCGAAGTGTTTTATTTTTTTATTTAACTCCAACCCTTCAATATCTTCGGCAGCTCCATCAGCCAAGATAACAAATTCACTTTTCAGATTTTTTATTTTATTGTTAGTTTCTAATGAAAGATTGAGTATAGCTTTTTCATCTATACATTTAGTAACCTTTGTTTCATAAAATGTCATAATATTGCTTATGCATTCTATCTCTTCCTGAAGGACCGCCATTAGATCGCCGTAGGAAATAATATATCCTAATGATTCTTCATTGAATTCTCCAGCATCCAATAAAGTTCTACCAAAAGAACCAACCTGACTTGTATGTATTTTCTCTATCTTAGTTATGTTTTTGTCTAATCGATCCCAAATTCCAATTTCCTCCAAAATAAGTCGGCTTCCATTTGAGAGTGCGAGTGCTTTATTATCTTGGTTAGTGGCGCCACGATTTTTAGACTCAAAAATTTGAATTTTAACTTTACTAGCATGGTTTAATATTGCAAATACCAGCCCAACTGGGCCACCACCAATAATTGCACAATCAGGCATTTGACGTCCCAATAACTTCTTCGAGCTCTTTTATTTCTTTTGGTGCATTCTTACTTAAAACATCATGGCCAGCAGAAGTGACTAAAACATCATCTTCTATCCTTACCCCTATTCCCCAAAATTCTTTTGAGACATGGTCGGATGGTCTGATATAACAACCCGGCTCGATAGTCAGTACATTTCCTTCAGTAAACTTTACAGCCTGTGAATTCTTAGATTTAGATAAATATTTTCCTACATCATGCACATCCAAACCAAGCCAATGACTTGTTCTATGCATAAAGAACTTTTTATATAATTCTTTTTCATAAACTTCATCTCTTGAACCAATTAAAATACCCAGATCTATTAAGCCATCAATAATAATTTTAAGTGCTTCCTTGTGTGGGTCATCAAAAAAAAGACCTACTTTAACTTTTTCAATGGCAGCTTTTTGAGCCGATAGAACTAATTGATAGATTTCTTTCTGAGCAGAAGAAAATTTACCATTTACGGGAAAGGTTCTTGTAATATCCGAAGCATAACTTCCTACTTCACATCCAGCATCTATTAATAACAGATCTCCATCCTTCATTTGGGAATCATTTTCAATATAATGGAGGGTACAACCATTAATCCCAGATGCGACAATTGATGAATAAGCTGGGTTGCGGGATCCCAACCTAAAGAATTGATTTAAAATTTCTCCTTCAATTTCATATTCATATTTATCAGGTGCAGTTAATTTCATAGCCTGTATATGTGCATTTGCTGCAATATCTGCTGACTTTCTCATTAAATTAACTTCAAAATCATTTTTAACAACTCTCATACCATCAAGTATTTCAGATAAATCTTCTCTTAATTTATTATTTATCTCGAACCACTTAGGGCTAAAGATATGACCAACCCTAGAAGAGGGCAATAAAAATATTTTTTTACTTTTTATAAATTTTGGAATCAGCTTCTGAGCGTCAGCCAATGGATAACCCTCATCAAATAAAAATTCTTTTGATGCCTGCTTAGGGCCATATACATATCCATTCCAGATCTCTTTTATTTCATCTTTAGGCTGACAAAAAATAATTGATTTTGGATTTTTTCCTCCAAAAATCATTACGATTGTATCTGGCTCTGGGAACCCTGAAAGATAATGAAAATTACTATCAGATCTAAATGGGTAGTGACAGTCCTTATTTCTTATAGATTCCTTCGAGTTTACGATGATGGCAACACTGTCATCTAATAAAAATGCCAGCCTATCCCTTCTACTTTTAAATTCTTTATAATCTTTCATACCTTTACTCATCTAAATTAATATTATTTAACCGCTCTGGAGTACCTACATCTGACCAAATCCCTTCAAATAATTCACCTTGAATGCAATTTTTATTTATTGAAATTTCTAATATTGGTGACAATTTAATTTTACTCCCCTCTGTTAATTCAGAAAAAAATTTGGGGTCATAAATAGCAATGCCCGAAAAAGTCAACAGCCTATCAGAATTCATCGTTAAGGCACCATCATCCAACAAGCCAAAGTCACCTTCAAGATTATGTTCTGGGTTATTGACTAGTACTAGATGGCCCATGCTTCCATTGTGTAAAGATCTAATTGTGAGATTTTTATAATCATAATTTGAAAAAATATCCGCATTGATTACTACAAAAGGGTCATCGCCTAAGTACTTAATAGCTTTCTTTATTCCTCCCGCAGTTTCTAAAGCCTCAATCTCCTCTGAAATGGATATATTTAATCCCCAATTAGAGCCATCGCCGACGAATTCGATTATCTCTTTTGATAAATATGACACATTGATAACAATATCCTTAAAACCAGCTTCACATAACTTACTTAAATGCCAGTCTATCAAGCATCTCCCCTTGACCTTTAATAAAGGTTTGGGACAGCTTTGAGTTAAATACCCCATTCTCTTCCCCCTCCCTGCTGCAAGGATCATTGCTTTCATTTAATTACCTTACCCAAAAAATTTCTTAACTGATGAAAATCTCGATACCTCTCCGTCGCATCCATTAAATACCTCTCAACTAAAGGAATGTTCTCAAGATACTGATTTTTTTTATCTCTAACAGAAAGTCTTGCGAAGATACCTAAAATTTTTAGATGTCTCTGGATACCCATACATTCAAAATCTTTATAGAAGTTTGAAAATTCTAAATTAGTGATGAGATTATTGCTCTTAGCTTTTTCCCAATACCTTACCAAATGGTCTAGGACGATTTCCTCATCCCATTTAATATAAGCATCCTTTAGAAGTGAAACAAGATCATAAGTAATGGGACCTACTAGAGCATCTTGAAAATCTAAAATGCCTGGATTATTTGATTTTTGAATCATCAAGTTTCTACTATGATAGTCACGATGAACAAAAAATTTTTCTTGGCTAAAAACTTTTTTACTAATTTTCTCAAAGCAGGTTACTAACTCTTCATATTCTTTATTACTCAGCTCAATTTTTTTATATTTTTTTAAGTACCAATCTATAAACAGAACCATTTCATCAAAAAGTATTTTATTTGTATAGCTTTGACAGAAATCTTTTTTTACAAATTTCTGCATTTGAATAAGAGACTCAATCGAGTCATTATATAAACGCTGTTGGTTATCATCATTTAAGACATCTAGATAGGTATCCCTTCCAAAATCCTGCATCAAAATAAATCCGAGTGCCTTATCTTCTTCGAATATATCTGGGACATTTACTTCAATTCTATTAAGAATTTTTCTAATTTTTAAAAAAGTTTCGATTGATTCATTTTGAGGAGGAGCGTCCATTACTATAAAGCTATCTTCTAATGTTTTTATCCTAAAATACTTTCTAAAGCTTGCATCACTTGAAGCAGAGGAAATAGAAAAATCTACTTCCAATTTTTTGGAGAGCCAATCTTTTAATAAATCTATTCTTTTTAAACTATCCAAATGAATTTCTCTTTGATTATAAAATAAGTTCTTTTTTAATTTACATGAGTTATAATCCTCAACTCACTGATTTATATATTAGTTTTTAAATAAAGACTTAAGTTAAATAAAAATTGAAATGATTAAAATGACTATATCAGGTTTCGTATAATTTGAATTTAAGAACTAAAAAAATATGGATTTTTTTGTTTGTGTTTTTTTCCTTTAAAAACACAAATCTTATTGCTGATGAGAAAAATCAAGGTGCCCCTTCGCCTGTTCTAAAATTAACTGAAAGTAGCATAGTTATTGAAGGTGACTCTATAGAAAGCATTCTTGACAGAAAGCTTAGAGCTGCAGGAAATGCCTTAATTTCTAAAGGTAATCAATCAATAACAGCTGATTTTATTGAGTATGATCAAATATCTGAACAACTTTACGCGAAAGGTCAAATTACAATTACTACTCCTAACCTTGAACTAAGGGGAACAGAGCTGGAAATGTCGTTAGCTGAAAATACAGGGTCTATTGCAAATGGATCTTTTGTTGCGAACATAAATGAAAATAACACTTCCAAATTTAATAAAGAACTTAGAGGTACTGCCACAAAAATATTTTTAGAAGGGGAGGATAAAAAGAAATTAGAATTCGCTAAAGTTACAACTTGTGAAGCAGACCAAAATGAATGGTTTATAACAAGCGAGGAGACCGTTATCGATCAGTCATCAGGTAATATTCAAGCAAAAGATGCTGTACTTTCACTTAGAGGTATCCCGATCATGTACTCACCATATGTTGATTTCTCCCTTACCTCGCAAAGAAAGTCTGGTTGGCTTCTTCCAACCGCTGGAACAACAACTACAAGCGGGTTTGAGACTTCTATCCCATACTACTTTAATTTATCGCCTACATACGACGCAACGCTTACCAGTCGTTATATGGAAAAAAGAGGTTTACAGTTTGACGGCGAATTTAGATATATGAAAGATAATTTTGAAGGCACCTCACAAATTCAATACTTAAATAAGGATAGTGAGGCTGACATCGATAATCGATATCTACTAGACATACAACATAAGCATGACTTTGGTTATGGTTTTACTGGTACGATTGAGTATGAGAAAGTCAAAAATAATGATAATAATTATTTTGCAGATATGTCTACAAGCATTGCAGTTACGAGCCAGGTAAGTTTGAGACAAACAGCACATTTGGATTATGAAATGACTGATGATTTATCTGATGTCAAAGCTAGCTTGAAGGTGCAAGAATTTCAAAACCTAACTTCTGCATCTCCATATGAGCTTAAACCGAGTTTTAATGTAAGTTTCAAAAAAGATTGGGAGGACAATGCAGATCAATCATTGTTTTTACAAACAGATGTAAATCTGATGTTTGACCAATTCGACAAAGGTGATAATGCAGCAAATAATATTGCTACTGGCTCAAGAGTTGCCTCAACACCTAGCATTTCATTTCCAATGGAAGCCAGTTTTGGATTCATAAAACCAAAGTTGATAGCAAACCTAAGGCACTATGACCTTGATGATGCTAAAACCTCACAGAAAAGCATAGCCGTTCCAACCGTATCGCTTGATTCTGGCTTATACCTTGATCGACCTTTTGAGCTGAGTGGCTACAATTTTATCCAGACACTTGAACCAAGAGTTTTTTATACATATACCCCTTACGAAGACCAAACCGCGCTTCCGATGTTTGATACCTCATTGAACGAAATAAATACAACAACAATTTTTCAAGAAAATCAGTTTTCTGGTCAAGATAGAGTTATGGATACCAATGCTATTACAACAGCGCTTACTACAAGAATTTTAGATGATTCTGGTTATGATTGGATGCTATTGACCATGGCGCAAAGATTTTATCTATCTGATAGAAAGGTGCTAAATGAACCGCAATTTGATGGCTCATCATACAAAGGAGATAAGTCAGATTTCTTAGTAAGCGCTCAAGCCAACTTAACGAAGTCATTAAGATTAACTTCCGGATATGAATATAACTTTTCTGAGGATACAACCAATAAATTTACTGCAGCAGGAAGATTTACGCCTGAGCCAGGTAAAGTTCTTAATGCCTCTTATCGTCAAGTTATAAACCCATCTTCCGGTATTTATGATGTTAAGCAATATTTAGTATCTGCTCAATGGCCCCTAAGTTCAGGATGGTCAGCCCTTGCAAGCTACAATTATGATTTATATCAACGTCAAGATATTGAATCTATGGTCGGAGCTGAATATGATGCGGGTTGTTGGACAGCGCAAATGATGTTTCATAGACTTCAACTTGCAACTAATGAAGAAGCAACAGATACTTTTTTCCTGATGCTTGAGATTGGTGACCTTGGATCATTTGGCCAAGGAGATAAATCAGGCTTATTCGACATTATGAATAGAACTGTCCAGGGAAGTTCATTTGCGAGTGACCTACCTGATCAATACCGTGAGAAAAATTTTGATGATGATGATATGAATCCATCTATCCCTGAACCGGTATTTTTAGACTAAATGATCATTAAAGTTACTTTTATTTTTACACTGATAGCCCTACAAAATATTTTTTTGATAAATCCAGTTTTATCTGCTCAAAAATATATTGAAGTAGACAAGATCGTTGCCATCGTTGAAACAAGATCAATTACTAAATTAGAGCTTGATAAAAAAAAAGAAAAGATTGAAAAAGCATTATCTCAACAAGGAAAAGGTATACCTACTGATAAAGAAATTACAAAATTATCTATAGATCAACTAATTACTGAAAAATTAGTGATTGAATATGCATTGATGCAAGGCATAAGCATTAGTGGCGAACAACTCGATAATGTGCTTAAAAGTATCGCTAATTCAAACAACTTATCAAGCGAAGAGTTTATTAAAGAAATTCAAAAGGATGGTTCAAGTTACTCTGATTTTAGAGAGGATATTCGCATTCAATTACTTTTTGATCAAATAAAAAAAAGAGTCATTAGCGCAAATTTGAAAATATCTGAATTTGAAATTGATAACTACATTGAACTTCAAAAAGAAAGAACACCCACTAAATATAATTATTCTCATATTTTCATAGAATACATTAAAGATAATGTTGATGTTGATGTTGATGTTGAAAAAACAAATATGAAATTAAATAAAGTAATAAATCAGCTTAAAGAAAACAATTTTGATGAAGTAGCAATAGATTACTCAGATGGCCCTATGGCAAAAAAAGGTGGATTAATGGGGTCAAAGATAATTGATGAGATTCCAGACATATTTATAGAGAGCTTAAAATCAATGAAAGTTGGAGGGATAAGTAAACCAATAAATAGCTCAGGTGGCTATCATTTATTAAAATTGAATAAAATTGAAGAATTTGAAATGGAAACCATCATTGTTAGGCAATCAAAAACTAAACAAATCTTACTCAAGAAGAATCAAATCATATCTGAAGATGACATCATGAAAAAACTGGGGCATATTAGAAATTTAATTATCGAAGGTATGAGTTTTTCTGAAGCTGCAGAAAAATATTCAGAGGATGGCTCTGCTGCAAATAAAGGAGATTTAGGCTGGCTAAACCCAGGAGATACAATTCCTGAATTTGAAGAAGCGATGAGTAATTTAAAATTAAATGAAATTAGCCAACCAGTTTCAACAGCACTTGGATGGCATTTAATCCAAGTAAATGATAGAAGAAAAAAAGATCTATCAGCAAAATCATTAAGGCAAAAAGTAAAAATGGGTTTAATAAAGCAAAAAACTGATATCAGATTCAAAGATTGGGTTAAATCATTAAGAGAGGGAGCTCATATAGAGGTATGGCTTTACGAAAACTAATGAAAAGAATACCTAAACTTATTATTACATCTGGAGATCCAGCAGGAATTGGACTAGACCTTTGTGTGATGCTAGCTTTTAAAAAATTTCTAGCAAATATCACAATTATTGGAAATAAAGATGCCATTCTTTCAAGGGCTAAACAACAGGGAAAAAATATTATTTTTTCGACAAAAATAGGTACACATCTTGGAAACGGAGAACTGAAAATAATTAATTTAGATTATAGAAATCCAGTTGTTTCTGGAAAGCTAGATAAAAGCAATTCATTACAGCAGTTAAATGGATTAAAAAATTCAATTGAGTTATGTTTAAATAAGAAATTTGATGCTTTAATTACACTTCCAATCCATAAAAAAATTCTTTCATCAAAAAAAAATAAATTCACTGGTCACACCGAATATATTGCAGATGCTTGTGGTCTTAAAGGTAATGAAGTGATGCTATTATCAAACAAAAAGTTAAATGTAGCTCTTGCTACAACCCATATTGCACTGAAAGATGTTCCAAGCAAAATTACCCGAAAAAACTTGTGTGCCACTATTTCAACCCTTCACCATGATCTGAAAAAAAAATTTAATATACCCCATCCGAAAATCACAGTAACAGGTTTAAATCCTCATAGTGGTGAGGATGGTGAGTTTGGTGATGAGGAGATAAAAATAATAAAGCCAGCTATCTGTGAAATGGAAAAGCTAGGTATTTCAATTAATGGCCCTATTCCTGCGGATACTGCATTTACACCAAAAATAATGAAAAAAACGGACTGTTATCTAGCGATGTATCATGATCAAGGATTAGCTCCCTTTAAAGCTCTCACCTTCGGAAAAGGTGTTAACGTCACACTCGGCTTGCCAATTATAAGAACATCTGTAGACCATGGTACTGGGCTTGACATTGCTGGCTCGAATAAAATTGACCCTAGTAGCTTTTTTGAATCAATAAAATTAGCGATTAGTTTAGCTAAAAATCAATATTGAAAGCAAAAAAAAAATTTGGTCAAAATTTTTTAGTTGATCGTTATTTCATATCTCAAATCATTAAGGAAATTAATCCAAAAATAGGCGACAATATTCTAGAAATTGGGCCGGGCAAAGGTGCAATTACGGACCCTATATTAAAGAAAATTAATCATATCTCAGTTGTTGAGATTGACCCAGATATGATAAAAATTTTAAAGAATAAAATTAGCCCTATAAACATATCGATATTAGCTGAAGATATTCTAAATATGAATAATGAGTTCTTTGAAAAATTTAATAAAATTATTGGAAATTTACCCTATTACATAGCAACTGAAATAATATTAAAACTTACAAAAATATATAGCTCTTCTTCCGAACTGTATTTTATGGTTCAAAAAGAAGTTGCTGAGAGAATAACTGCTAAACCATCAAACAAATCTTTTGGACGGTTATCGGTTATCCTTCAGTATTATTTTGATACTGAACTTTTATTTGAGTTACCACCAGTGGCATTTTCTCCACAACCCAAAATTACTTCTGCATTTATTAGGTTGATAAGAAAAACAAGGGTTAGCAGTAAAGTCATTGATAAGGATAGCTTCGAACAAATTATTAAAATAGCTTTTTCCCAAAAAAGAAAAACAATTAAAAATAACTTTAAAAATATCTTATTTGATAAAGATTTTTTAAACCTTGAAATATCGCCAACAACTCGAGCTGAAACACTTACCATAGAACAATTCATAAGATTGGAAAATTATGTCACGCAAAATAATATAAATTTTAATTGCTGATATAATTCAATCATTTTTTAGGAGTAAAAATGAAAATAATATTAATGGGTGCCCCGGGAGCTGGAAAAGGAACCCAAGCTACTTTCTTAAAAGAGAAATATAAGATTCCTCAAATATCTACAGGTGATATGCTTCGAGCAGCAGTAAAAGGTAAAACAGATTTAGGATTGAGGGCTGAAGATTTTATGAGTCAAGGACTATTAGTTCCTGATAACTTAATAATAGATTTAGTTAAACTAAGAATAAATGAGGATGACTGCAAAAATGGTTTTCTTCTTGATGGTTTTCCAAGAACAATTCCGCAAGCTCAAGCAATGATAGATGCTAAGATATCTATTGAGTACGTTATTGAAGTCGCTGTCCCAGATAATGAAATCGTTAATAGACTCACAGGTAGAAGAATTCATCTTGCTTCAGGGAGGATTTATCATGTAACGCACAATCCTCCAACAAAAGATGGAATCGATGATATAACAGGTGAGCCACTCATTATTCGTGATGATGATAAAGAAAGTACGATTATTAAGAGACTCAAAACCTATCATGAACAAACAGAACCGCTTGTTAATTTTTATTCAGATTTAGCTAAAAAAGATTCGTCAAATACACTCAACTTTATTTCAATTGATGGGGTTGATAGGCCTGACAATATAAATTCAAAGATTGAAAATAAATTAAAATAAATATGCAAGAAGAATATCCTTTTAAAGAAATAGAAAAAAATATTCAAAGTTTTTGGGATACTAATCAAACATTTGAATCAGCAGAAAATTCAAATAATAAAAAATATTATGTTTTATCAATGTTCCCTTACCCAAGTGGAAAGCTTCATATGGGACATGTTAGAAATTACACAATTGGTGACGTAATTTCAAGATTTAAATTAATGAATGGATTTAATGTTATGCAACCTATGGGTTGGGATGCTTTTGGGCTGCCTGCTGAAAATGCAGCGATTCAAAATAAAACCGCACCAGCAAAATGGACGTATCAAAATATCGGGCATATGAGAGAGCAGCTTAAAGAGCTTGGGCTTGCAGTTGATTGGCAAAGAGAAATTGCAACATGCTCTGTTGAATACTATAAGTGGGAGCAGTGGCTTTTCTTAAAACTTTACAAACAGGATATGATTTATAAAAAAACATCAACCGTCAATTGGGACCCAGTTGACCAAACAGTTTTGGCTAATGAACAGGTAGTTGATGGTAGGGGATGGAGATCAGGAGCACTGATTGAAAGAAAAGAGATTCCACAGTATTTTATGCGAATTACAAAATATGCTGACGATCTACTTGAAGGTCTTAAAGATTTAAATGATTGGCCAGAGCAAGTCAAAACGATGCAAAAAAACTGGATTGGGAGAAGTGAGGGTTGTGAGATTGAATTTAAACTCATCCATAAAAATAATTCATCGGAAGACCCTTTAAACAATAATATTAATAGAATAAAAGTTTATACCACAAGACCAGATACTCTAATGGGAGCGACATTTTTAGCAATTGCTCCTGAACATAAATTATGTCAAATGATTGATGACGTTCAGATACAATCATTTATTAAAAATCTTAGTAATAGTGTTACAGAGGCTGATATAGCCACAGCAGAAAAGGTAGGAATTTTTACTGGCCTATATGCCTTACATCCAATTTCAAACAAAAAAATACCTATTTGGATTGCAAATTATGTATTAGCTGGATACGGTGAAGGGGCAATTATGGCGGTTCCTGCACATGATGAAAGAGACTTTGAGTTTGCAAAAAAATATGAGCTAACCATCATTCAGGTAATAAAAAACGAGTCAGGAATTAATGAATTAGCCTATACAGGTAATGGAAAATTAATTAATTCAGATGAATTTAACGGGCTGGAGAGCTCAAGTGCTCAAAAAATCATTACTAAAAAAATTGAATCCTTAAATAAGGGTAAAGGGAAAATACAATACCGCATAAGAGACTGGGGTATTTCAAGACAACGATATTGGGGCTGCCCAATTCCCATGATTTATTGTGAAAAATGTGGAGATATTCCAGTTGACGAAAAAGATCTTCCGATAGAGCTACCTGAAAGCATTAAAATTGACGTCCAAGGATCACCCTTAAAGAAACTAAAAGATTTCACAGAGTGTAATTGCCCAAATTGTGGTAGCAAGGCGAAAAGAGAAACCGATACACTGGATACTTTTTTTGAATCCTCTTGGTATTTCGCAAGGTATGCTAGTTTTGATCAACCTGATGCAATGCTTGATAAACGAGCAAAATATTGGCTACCAGTAGACTACTATGTTGGTGGCATTGAGCATGCGATCTTGCATCTTTTATACGCACGGTTTTTCAATAGAATTTTATACGATATGAATTTAGTTGATACTACCGAACCATTTAAAAAATTATTGACGCAGGGGATGGTTCTTAAAGATGGAACCAAAATGTCAAAATCTAAAGGGAACACCGTTGACCCTAATGAATTAATAAAAAAATATGGTGCTGATACCGCCAGACTTTTTATTATGTTTGCTGCTCCAGCAGAACAAAGCTTAGAATGGTCAGACAAAGGTATTGAGGGCTCTCACCGGTTTCTAAGAAAACTTTGGTCATTAACTTTTGTCCACCAAAATAATAACAAAGATTTAGGAAGTATAAGTGAAAAAGAAATAACTAACTTACGTTACAAACTTCACTCTACGATAGAGAAAGTAACAGATGACTTAAATAGACGTAATAGTTTTAATACAGCCATATCATCAATTATGGAACTCATTAATGCATATTCAAAGCCTCACGATATGAGAACGATACCATTCAAAATAAGGGAAGAAATGTTTGAGAATGTCATATTGATGTTGAATCCATTTGTGCCTCATATTTCAAAAGCATTATGGGAGATTCTGAATCCTGAAAATTCAATCGAAAATTCACAATGGCCGCAAGTTGACAAAAATGCTCTAATCAAAGATGAAATTTCAATCGTGCTTCAAGTGAACGGTAAGTTGAGAGCAAATATGCTAATATCAACTGAAGATTCAGAAAATGAAATTAAAAATAAAGCACTTTCTCAAGAAAATATAAAGAAGTACACGGTTAACAGAGAAATAATAAAAACTATCTATGTTAAAAATAAATTAGTGAATATTGTGGCTAAGAATTAAATTATGCAAATTTTTCTAAAAGAATTGGCAATTTTAGGGTTTATTTTATTGATAAGCGCATGTGGCTTCCAGTTAAGAGGTGATATACAAGCAAATTTTGATTCTATTTCAATTTCAGGAGGCACATCGAACTTTAATCAGACTCTCCAAAGGAAATTTAGGCAAGCTGGAATCTCAATAAAAAGTACCTCCGAAGCAGAAAAGATTGTAGATATAATTGAAAATAAGTTTACTAAAACAATATTGACCTTAACAGGAACTGGAGCAGTAAGTGAATACCAATTAGATTATTTTGTAACCTATCGATTCAAAAGTAAGGATGGTCCATGGAACCTCCCCGTAACGATTGAAGCCTCAAGAAATTATACTTATGATGATTCAGATATTCTAGCTAAAGATGAAGAAGAAAAGAGGCTTGTATCAGGCATGGAAGATCAGTTAATTAAAACAATGGCTACCCAAATTTCACTCTCAAAATAAAATGCTAGTAAAATTTGCACCTACTAAAATACTTTCAAATTTACAAGAAAATAAAAAAAATTGTTTGGTCGTGGTTGGCAAAGAACCAATACAAATTAGTGCTGTAAAAGACGACATCAATAAGTCATGTCAAAATGATTCAATAGATAAAATTCAAATAAAAGTTGAAAATGGCATTGATCTAAATCAGCTTGATCACACGTTTAATAATCAATCACTTTTTAGCTCACAAATAATATATGAACTCGAAGTGTCAGATGGGATCATCAACTGTCTCTTATACACATCTCCGAGCCCACGAGACTCCTGAGCATCTCG